>VOFB01003562.1_pt1 | contig 35204 bp, 60 predicted proteins | sample 5384141 | NCBI WGS metagenome assembly VOFB01 (sample SAMN12384721, study PRJNA508395) | human gut metagenome | isolation source: healthy gut A | host: Homo sapiens | reverse complement strand
CCGCCCGGCGCTGCACACGGTCCCCGGCCTGGAAAAACCAGCCGCTCTTCCGCGGCAGGGCGGATGCAGATGAGCTTTCAGATAGGCGGCGGTGTCCGGGCGGTGACGTCCAGCACACGGTCCCCCCCTCCGGCGCCGGACGGAGAGATAGGCGGCGGTCTGCGACGTCCCCCTCCGGCAGCTCCAGGCAGGTACACATAGAGATCAGGCAGTCGCACCGGCGTAGGATAGCCTGGAGCAGCCTGACGGCCCATATCGGGGCTGTTCTCCAGCACCGGATACGGATGATCCGGTCAAAAACGCAGCAGGCCGCTGGTTCCTCCTGCCATTGGGCGCTGACCGCCAGAGTCAGGGTGACAATCCTGTCTGGATGCCGCCCCTTGACCCGCAGGGCGGCCGCCGCGCAGGCCCTCGGAAATTCACCAAACCACCTGGGGAAAATACAGCCCATTTCCCGTGAGCGGCCAGAATCTCCTCCAGGCCCTCCTCGATCCGCGCTGCGTGACCTCATCATATATACGGAAGGGGTCGCCTTGGAATGTCATTGCCCTCTCGTTTCATATGTTTTCTTTCCATCCTACACCCCAAAAATGGGGTGCTCACTATATGTTGAAAAAATCTATTTTCGGATAATATATTATTGAGATAATAGATGCAAAAGGTGCTGCGGTATGAAAGAAAAAAGCCCCAAAATATAAATATGGGACAACGATTCCGTGATGCCAGAGAAGCAAAAGGATGGAGTCGGGAGTTGCTTGCTGAAAAGTTGGTTTATCCGCTCCATTTATTGCTGATTTGAGCTTGGTAATTCCGGGATCAGTCTTGAGCGATTCGTTCAGCTATGCCAGCTACTAAATGTAAATGCTCATACTATCCTCTTTGGTGACATAGAAGAGAGCCACTTCTATTTAATTTGGGAACTATGCTTGCAAATCGGGATGCTGAAGATGTTCGCCGGGTAGTATCAATTCTCGAAGCTGTAACAGAGGCATATTTCAGAAAATGATAAGCCTCCTTAACATAAACTGAGGTATCCTCTAATGGGATACCCTTTTTTGCATCCTATCAAGAGTTCTGTTGTCTTTTTTATTATATCTCATTTGAGTATTATATTGCAAATCCTTTATAGTTTATTTATATCTTATTTGAAGGTCAAAGAAGTTGTGGCCAGAGGTGATATCTTTTGGATCCTATTCTTCGACTCCGTGGAGCTTATGAAATCTTCGTGGATGGTCCAATACTGCCTATAAAAGAACTAAAATTGTCCATGTCTGCCACTTCAAATATATTTCATCGCGGTTCCATACCTAGCATCCCTACCCTGGAAACTCTTTTGCAACACTTTTGAATCAGTTCTAACAATTTTTCAAAGGGAGTATCCTTCAAGTGGTCAAAACAGAAATTTGTCTGTGGTAAAATTATTATTAACGAAAAATCACCGCCAAATGGCGGTGATTTTCCTGTAAAAATGGTGGACCTAATCGGGATCGAACCTGACGACCTTACGGATGCGAACCGTACGCCTCCCAGCTGAGCTATAGGCCCATATTTAGTTATCTTATATAATTTGAAGCACTTTTTGCTTTGTTTTATATGCCGGTCTTCAAAAAGAAACACGTTTTTATGACAGGCCGTTGATAACCATCCTGTCCTTCACAGCAGGGGGCAGCCTTTTAGACAGGTTTTTTTATTATACCAGATTTTATTAAAAATGTAAAAGCGCTATCAGTAGTCAAATTTTTTATCCTTCCCATCCTGTTTCAGATGACTGGAATTCTAAATTTATACCCCAGCATTTGTAAATTCCTCAATGATTCCTCCGCGGGAAGTTCTCATATAATTATTCAGTTTGTCCAATAGGCAAATCTCCCCGTACGCTTATAATGAATATAAACAATTCTGCCGTTTTCCTTCCACATGCGGCCGGCGGATAGCCCCTTCCTGCCGGGTAGAGGTGAACAACCATGCAGATCTTTCTCCGACAGTCAATTTCATCTGATGTCGTTTTCGGCCCTCTTTCATTTCCTTACGCCCGCACCGCCGACGATAGTTCGCTCATCTCCCCTCCCGCCAGAAGAGGAGTGGGAGCGCTTCTCCACGGCTCACCGCCAGGCAGTACTGAGCTGGCCCAGCTCTATGACCAAGCTGTCCAGATGGTGGGGAAAGTTGGCCACCATTTTGCCATCCACGCCATGCCCTGGATGACCAAGACTATCAGGACACTGTCTACTCCATGATATTTTCCTGCGGCTGTACAGCTGAGCACGCCTCTAAGACTGCTATGGATCACCTGGTATCCTCTTTGAGCAGATGGACAGCCCCTATATGCAGGCCTGCGCCTCTGATGTCCAAATATCTCCGATCGAATGCCTGTATCCTCACCGGCCGCGGCACTGTGCCCCTGTCTTTCTCTCCTTCTATCCTGGTGAGCACAGAATTTGCTCCCCAGCCAGATCATCACCCTCGACCGCTCCTGTATTTTGGGCTTTATTGCTATGCGGCAGTGTACAGAGCCAATGCCGCTGCCCTGTCCTGAGCCCTTCCATCCCCGCCCTGGTGAAGCTCGATCTCTCAGCTTCCTGGAAGGCCACACTGCCCTTCTAGATGGAGGAGCGCAGAAGCTGTATGTGGACCCTACCCTGACATCCTCTCCCGTCTGGGCCCTCCTGATCCAAGCATCCGCCTCTCCACACCGAATCGTTATAACAGAGCCTTCGGACCGCTCCGGTCGTCCGAAGGCTCTTCGTTGCAAAATAATATTTTTTGCTGGGAACTTTTCTTAATTCCTGTCGTCCAAAAGAGTGTACAGAGGAACTTCCTCAAAAATCTCAAATATCATAATAAGGAGAACCCAAATGAAACGAATCTTTACTCTGATCCTTGCCCTTTCTCTGCTGGCCCTCACCGCCTGCTCCGGCGGCGGCACCGGTGAGACAGACAGCTTGACCCCTGAGGAGCGCACCCAGCGCTTCGTCACTGCCATCACCGATGCCCGCAGCGAGGAGGACAACGAATACAACAGCATCCTCAGCTCCGCGGATGACGACACGGCGGATATGACTTTCCAGCTCCTAGGGTCACCGCCGAGGATATGGAGTCCTTTTTGCCATCAGTGTGTCACTGATGAACGTCAAGGCCTACGGCATTGCCGTCATCAAGCCCGCACAGGACAGCGAGGACACGGTGAAAGAGGGCCTTCAGGGCTTTATCGACCAGCAGCAGCAGAATTTCCAGATGTATCTGCCTGACCAGTATGAGGTCGCCAAGAACGCCCGCTTGAGACGCTGGAGGACGGGACCGTGGTCATGGTGATGTGTGAGGACCAGGATACGGTCTTTGACTCCATCATTGATTCCCTTCAGGCCGGCTGACCCGCGCTCTTTTTCTGCGGGCAAGCTTTCGACAAATTTTCTGCGGCCCCGCCGGAAGGCGGGGCCGCAGCTTTTGATCTGCTCTGGATCTCCTCATGCCTCTTTTTTCTGTTGTAATATTCTCCAATCAGTGTTATATTAAAAAGCGGATATACCAAACACTTTTCACAAGACGGGAGGTAAGAATATGAACGCGATCCAGCTTACATCGAGATTCAACCCCAGCTTGAGGTGTCGGTCTTCCAGGGGCATTTTGCCACCCGGCACTCCCACAACAGCCACTACATCGACATCACCCGCATGAAGCACGAGTTCACCATGGCCCGGGAAGCTGCCATGACCCTGGCCCAGAACTACGCCTATGACAAGGGGGGTGGACACCATCGTATGTCTGGACGGGAGCGAGGTCATCGGCGCGTTCCTCGCCCGCCACCTGGCCAAAAAGGAAGTCTTTTCCGTCAACAGCAACAAAAACATTAACGTAGTCACCCCCGGAGTATGACTCCAACGGGCAGCTGATCTTCCGGGACAACCTGACCCCCCCATGATCGTGGGGGGGAGGTGCTGATCCTGATCTCCACCGTCAACTCCGGCAAGAGCGCCCGGCGCACCCTGGAGTGTGTCCAGTATTACGGCGGCAAGGTCCAGGGCATTGCCGCCATCTTCAGCATGCTGGAACAGGTGGACGGCATCCCGGTGTACAGTCTTTTCTCCCCTGACGACATCGCCGGATATATCTCCAGCTCCCCCAAGGAGTGCCCCATGTGCCGGGCCGGCCAGAAGATCGATGCCCTGGCCAACAGTTTCGGCCTGTCCATGCTGTGACCCACGCTTGCTATCGTGCATCCCCGGATGCACGATTTTTATACCTATTTATTCATTTTTCTTTGCATAATATTCATTTTTGGTGAAAATAAACGGAATATTTTTTGTCGTTTCTGGATAATCATACGATTCAGCACTTGCTTTTTGCTTTAAACGGTGGTAGACTTCCCTTAACATTGAATGATGCGGAGCTGCGGCGGCCCTGATCCGGCCCCACGCCCGCCCATAATCGGGAGGAAATGAACTATGTCTCCATCATCATCCCCTGGCTGAAAGAGAACTACAATAACCCTGAGATCATCGCTGTAGCCGCCGATGTGGGCCAGGGCACCGAGCTGGATGGCCTGGAGGAAAAGGCCATCAAGACCGGCGCTTCCAAGCTGTACATCGAGGATCTGACGGACGAGATGGTGGACGACGTCATCATCCCCTCCATGCAGATGGGCGCCAAATACGAGGATTATCTGCTGGGCACCGCCTTTGCCCGGCCCATCATTGCCAAGCGCCTGGTAGAGATCGCCAAGAATGAGGGCGCCGACGCGATCTGCCACGGCTGCACCGGCAAGGGCAACGACCAGGTCCGGTTCGAGCTGGCCATCAAGCGCTTCGCGCCCCGGAGCTGAAGATCATCGCCCCCTGGCGGGAGTGGTCCATCAAGTGCCGGGACGAGGAGATCGACTACGCCGAGGCCCACAATGTGCCGCTGAAGATCACCCGTGAGACCAACTATTCCAAGGATAAGAACCTGTGGCACCTGAGCCACGAGGGCCTGGACCTGGAGGACCCCGCCAACGAGCCCCAGTACGAGAAGCCCGGCTTCCTGGAGATGGGCGTCTCCCCGGCCATGGCCCCCGACAAGGCTACATATGTCACGCTGGACTTTGAAAAGGGCTGCCCGTGGCAATCGACGGGGAGAAAATGAAGGCCAGCGACATCATCCGCAAGCTCAACAAGCTGGGCGGCGAGAACGGAATCGGCCTGCTGGACATCGTGGAGAACCGGCTGGTGGGCATGAAGGACCGGGGCGTGTATGAGACTCCCGGCGGCACCATTCTCTACCAGGCCCACGAGGCGCTGGAGATGATTACCGTTGACAAGGACACCAAGCACATGAAGCAGAAGCTGGCGGTGGACTTCGCCGACCTGGTGTACAACGGCAAGTGGTTCACCCCCCTGCGGGAGGCCCTCAGCGCCTTCGCCGTGGACACCCAGAAGCATGTCACCGGACAGGTGAAGCTCAAGCTCTACAAGGGCAATCTTATCACCGCCTCCATCTCCTCCCCGAGAGCCTGTACTCGAGAACCTAGTCACCTTCGAGGAGAGCGACTACAACCAGGACGATGCGACTGGCTTCATCAATCTGTGGGGCTTGCCGGATACCGTGCTGGCACTGCGGAGCAGGGAAAGCTGAAATAAATTTTAATTGAGGAATTAGGAATGAGGAATAAACGGATTCGCCTGCGGCGAATGAAATTCAAGCCGCTGGCTTCGCCGGACCCCTCAATTTCTAATTCCTAATTCCTCATTCCTAAAAGGAGCGATTCAATATGAAACTTTGGGCCGGCCGGTTTCAGAAAGAGACCGACACCTTAGTAAACGACTTCAACTCCTCCATCGGGTTCGACGCCCGGCTGTATAAGGGAGGACATCCACCGGCTCCATGGCCCACGCCACCATGCTGGGCCGCCAGGGCATCATCGAGGAGCACGAGGCGGAGAAGATCATCAACGGTCTCAAGACCATCCTCTGGCGGATCGAGAGGCGGGAAGTGTGGAATTCACCGCCGGACAGCGAGGATATCCACATGAACGTGGAGGTCCTGCTGACCGCCCGGATCGGAGACGCGGGGAAGCGGCTCCACACTGCCCGCAGCGGCAATGACCAGGTGGCCCTGGACTTCCGGATGTATGTGAAGGAGGAGATCCCCGTCCTTATCGGCAAGGTGCTGGATCTGGAGCGGGTCCTGGTGAAGAAGGCCAAGGCCCATCTGGAGACGGTCATGCCGGGGTACACCCACCTGCAGCGGGCCCAGCCCATCTCCTTCGCCCACCACCTGATGGCCTACGCCAGCATGTTCCTGCCGGATGTGACCCGGCTGGAGGACTGCGGGGCCCGGCATGGACGAGTGTCCCCTGGGCATCCGGCGCCCTGGCGGGCACAACCTATCCCATCGACCGGGGCCACCGCCGAAGGCCCTGGGCTTCGCCGCCAATGCCCACCGACAACTCCATGGACGGCGTCCGACCGGGACTACGCGCTGGAGCTTTTGAGCGGCCTATCCATTTTGATGATGCACCTCACCCGCTTTTCCGAGGAGGTCATCCTCTGGTGCAGCTGGGAGTTCAAGTTCATCGAGCTGGACGACGCCTACGCCACCGGCTCCTCCATCATGCCCCAGAAGAAGAACCCGGACGTTGCGGAGCTGGTCCGGGGCAAGACCGGCCGCGTCTACGGCGACCTTATGGGCCTCCTCACGGCCATGAAGGGCCTGCCTCTTGCATACAACAAGGATATGCAGGAGGATAAGGAGCCGGTCTTTGACGCGGTGGACACCGTGGAGATGTGCCTGCCGGTCTTTGCCGCCATGCTCGACACCATGACCGTCCGTACGGAAACATGCGGAAGGCGGCCAACCAGCGGCTTCATCAACGCCACGGACTGCGCCGACTATCTGACGAAAAAGGGGATGCCCTTCCGGGACGCCTACACCGCGTGGGCCATCTGGTGGCGGCCTGTGCATCAAGCCGGGGCAGACCCTGGAGGACCTGACGCTGGAGGACGATGCAGGCCATCTCCGAGCTGTTTGACGAGGACGTGTACGACGCCCTGAACCTGGAGAACTGCGTGGCCCAGCGGAAGGTCTACGGCGGCCCGGCCATTCAGGAGACGACCCGTCAGATCGGGGAGATTTGACAGTTCATTCAGAAGAGCAAAAGAGAACAAAATCCGGATAAGAGGCCTGGGAAAGAATGAGGGAGTGATGATATGAAACCTAAGGTATACATCGACGGCAAGGAGGGCACCACCGGCCTTCAGATCTACGACCGGCTTGGCGGCCGCCCGGAGCGACATCGACCTTGCTCCTCATTGACGAGGATAGGCGCAAGGACCCGGGCGGAACGGCAGCGAAGCTGATGAACGCCGCGGACCTGGTGTTTTTGTGCCTGCCGGACGCGGCCGCCCGGAGGCCGTGGTCCCTGGCGACAACCCCAAGACCCGGGTCATCGACGCCTCCACCGCCCACCGGACGGCGCCGGGCTGGGTCTATGGCTTTCCGAGCTGCAGCCCGGCCACCGGGCGCCATCCGCCCACCGGAAAGCGGGTGGCCAACCCCGGCTGCCACGCCACGGGCTTCATCTCCATTGTCGCCCCCCTGGTGGCAGGCGGGGCTCCTGCCCCGGATGCGCGGACCTGTGCTGCCACTCCCTCACCGGCTACTCTGGCGGAGGGAAGAAGATGATCGCCCAGTACGAGGCGGCCAGAAGGCCCCAGGAGCTGGACAGCCCCGGCCCTACGGCCACACCCAGAAGCCCACAAGCACCTGCCGGAGATGCAGAAGCTCTGCGGGCTTGCTTACGCGCCGATCTTTAACCCCATCGTGGATGACTCTACCGGGCATGGCCACCACCGTGCCCCTGCACAGGAGGGCTGACGGGCAGCCCACCCTCCCAGGACCTCCACCAGGCGCTGGCGGACCACTACGCCGGGCAGAAGCTGGTCCACGTGGCCCTTCGGAGGAGAGCCGGCGACGGCAAGAAGCTGTGGCGGGCGGGACCGGGGAGATGGCCTGTCCCTGCGGTGGCGGGAACGACGAGCATTCACCATCACCGCCCTGTTCGACAACCTGGGCAAGGGCGCCTCCGGCGCTGCCGTGCAGAACATGGACCTGATGCTGGGCTTTGAGGAGACCGCCGGACTGCTTAAAAGTGAAGAAGGAAAAAAGGGATAGGGCGCGCCCTGATTTTGGCGGGAGACCGCCCCATCTGTTGAAGAAAGGCGATGCGAACTTCATCACCGGCGGCGTCCCCGGGGGATACAGGCCGCTGGCGTCCACTGCCCCATCCGCGGCCCCACGCGGCCTGGAAAAAGGACGTGGCGCTGATCGTGTCCGACGAGGACCTGCGCGGCGCCGCCGCCGTGTATACCACCCTGAACCGGTGAAGGCGGCCCCCTGTATGTCACCATGGACCACCTGGAGGACGGCGGTAGGCCCCGGGCTGCCGTTATCAACAGCGGCAACGCCAACGCTTGCGCCCCATGAGCCATGAGAACGCCCAGCCATGTGCGCTGGCCGCCGCTGCCGGCCACCGGGCCGCCAGCCAGAGGACTTTGGTGGCCTCCACCGGAGTCATCGGTGTGGACGCTGAACATCGGCGGCCATCCAGGCAGGGGATGCCGGGCCGCCGCCGCTCTGGCGGACACCCCCCGGCTCCTGACGCGGCGCCCACGCCATCCTCACCACCGACCCGGTGAAGGTGAAGGAGATTGCGTCACCGTGGAACTGGGGGGCAAAACCGGTCACCGATCGGGGGCATCGCCAAGGGCTCCGGCATGATCCATCCCAACATGGGCACCATGCTGGCCTTCATCACCACCGACTGCGCCATCACCCACGGAGATGCTCAGCGACGCCCTCCACGAGGTGGTCCCCGCAGACCTTCAACCGGGTCACCGTGGACGGGGATACCTCCACCAACGACATGTGCGCGGTGCTGGCCAACGGTCTGGCGGGCAACGCCAATCACCGGGAAGGACGGAGGACTACGACCCTTTTTTGCCGGCCCTGCGCGCATGTGCCGAGACCTGGCCAAAATGATCGCCGCCGACGGCGAGGGGGCGCCCACCTGCTCACCTGCACATGACCGGCGCCCGCAGCGAGGAGAGCGCCGAGCGTCTGGCCAAGTCGGTGGTGGCTCCTCCTTGGTGAAGGCCGCCATCTTTGGCGCCGACGCCAACTGGGGCCGGGTGCTGTGCGCCATCGGGTACTCTAAAGCCCCCTTCCGCCCGGACATGTGGACGTGACGTTCCTCTCCCGGGCAGGAGAACTGCTGGTGTGCCTGGCAGGGCAAGGGGTGGCCTTTGACGAGGCAGACCTGGCCAAGCAGGTCCTGTCGGAGGACGAGGTCATCATTGCCGTGGACCCTCACCAGGGCAGGCGAGATAGCGCTGCAGGCTGCTGGGGCTGTGACCTGACCTATGACTATGTGAAAATTAACGGCGACTACCGCACCTGATCCCGATATGAATTTGCTGGTTAAAGGGGACTCTCCCATGGACATGTCCAGTTGATCATTGTCCATATGGAGCGCCGCCCCCAAATCCGCCGATCCTTGGTGGAGGCGGCTGCACCCCCTGCCCTATATCCAAAATTCACCGGCAAAACCATCGTGATCAAGTATGGCGGCAACGCCATGGTCTCCGAGGAGCTCCGCAGGGCCGTGATCAGCGACATCATCCTGCTCCATCTGGTGGGGATCCACGTGGTGGTGGTCCACGGCGGCGGCCCGGAGATCAACGACGTGCTGAAGAAAACTCGGCAAGGAGAGTCCGCTTTGTCAACGGCCTGCGCTACACCGACGAGGAGACCATGGACGTGGTCCAGAGCGTGCTGTGCGGCAAGGTCAATAAGAACCTGGTCCCAGCTGAACCGCCTGGGCGGCCAGGCCATCGGCCTTTGCGGCATGGACGGCGCCTGTTCCAGGCCGAGCAAGCTGGACGCAAAATACGGCCTGGTGGGTAAGATCACAAGGTGGAATCAGGCCGGTGGACGAACGCCCTGGAGAACGGCTACATCCCGGTGGTCTCCACTGTGGCCCAGGGCATGGACGCCGACACCGCCTACAACATCAACGCCGACACTGCCGCTGCCAAGCTGGCGGAGGCCATGGGGGCGGAGAAGCTGATCCTCCTGACGGACGTGCGGGGCCTGCTGCCAATCCCAGGGACGAGGAGCACCCTGATCCCAGTCCGGCTGGTCCGAGGTGCCCGGCCTGGTGGCCCAGGGCATCATCTCCGGGGGCATGATCCCCAAGATGGAGTGCTGTGTGGACGCCATCGCCGGCGGCGTGGAGCGGGTCCACATCCTGGACGGCCGCATTCCCCATTCCATTTTGATCGAGCTGCTCAGTCCGACGAGGGCATCGGCACCATGCTTGAAAAAGGAGGACTGATGGGCTGACCAAAATGGCAACAGAACTTGAAGGCCCTTGCTGGAGGCCGGGCAGTACATCATGCATACCTACGGCCGCTTCCCGGTGGCCATCGACCACGGTCAGGGCGCCACCCTCTATGACCCGGAGGGCAACGCCTAGGCATCGACTTCACCAGCGGCATCGGCGTCAGCGATCCGTGGGCTATGGCTGTCAGCCCTGGGTGGACATGCCATCGCCAAGCAGGCAGGGGGAAGATCGGCCACACCTCCAACCTGTTTTATACCCAGCCACCGGCCCGGCTGGCGGAGAGCTCTGCAAGCGGACCGGCATGGAACAGGCGTTTTTCGCCAACGGCGGCGGAGAGGCCAATGAGGGCATGATCAAGCTGGCCCGGAAGTACAGCTTTGACAAGTACGGCAAAGACCGTGCCACCATCATCACGCTGAACAACTCCTTCCATGGCCGCACCATCACCACGCTGATGGCCACAGGCCAGGAGGTGTTCCACAACTACTTCTTCCCCTTCACGGAAGGGTTCCGCTATGCCGACGCCAACGACCTGGCTCCCTGGAGGACGCTGCCGGCAGCGACGTGTGTGCCGTGATGATGGAGCTGGTCCAGGGCGAGGGCGGTGTGCTGCCCCTGGACCTTGACTATGTGAAGGCCGTTGCCAGCTGTGCGCGGGAGAAGGACTGGCTGCTGCTGGTGGACGAGGTCCAGAGCGGCGTGGGCCGCACCGGCAGCCTGTTCGCCTTCCAGCAGTTCGGCATCCAGCCGGATGTGGTCTCCTTCGCCAAGGGGATCGCCGGCGGCCTGCCCTTGGGCGGTATCCTGGTCCAACGAGAAGTGCGCCGGGGTCCTCACCCCCGGCACGCATGGCTCCACCTTCGGCGGCAACCCCGTCTGCCACTGCCGCGGGCCTGGCGGTGCTGGAGACCATGGACCACGCCCTTCTGGACCAGGTCCGGGGGGCGCCTACCTCCGGGAGGCATCCAGGACGTCGGCAGCCCGGAACTGGGGGATGTTTGGGGCATGGGCCTCATGCTGGGCATTGATGTAAGGGCCCCCCCAACAAGGAACTGGCCGCCTGCTCATCGACCACGGCCTGCTGTGCCTCACCGCCGGGGGACCGGCTCGCCTGCTGCCCCCTGGTCATCACCAAGGAGGAAATGGACGAGGGCTTGGCCATTCTGAAAGCAGGTCCTGACCCAGCGTGAAACAGCAAGCTGGATTTCCCAGAAAGGACGGAACCCATGAAAAAAGACCTGCTGAAGCTGCTTGACCTGTCCCTCACTGAGGAGATCACCAACATCCTGAACCGGCCGACCAGCTGAAATACAGACAAAGCACGGCATCCACCATCCCACCTCCAGGGCAAACTCCTGGGCCATGATTTTTGAAAAGAACTCCACCCGCACCCGCGTCTCCTTTGAGACCGGGCATGTACCAGCTGGGCGGCCACGCCCTGTTCCTGTCCGGCAAGGAAAGCCAGATCGGCCGGGCGAGCCGGTCCAGGACACAGCCCGGTGCTCTCCCGGTACTGTGACGGCATTATGATCCGCACCTTCGGCCAGGATGAGGTGGAAGCCCTGGCCCGGTACGGCAGCGTGCCGTGATCAACGGCCTGACGGATTTCTGCCACCCGTGCCAGGTGTTGGCCGATCTGATGACCATCCGGGAGCACAAGGGCTTCTGGCGGGGCTGAACATGTGCTACATCGGTGACGGAAACAACATGGCCAATTCCCTGATTGTGGGCGGCCTCAAATGCGGCATGGAGCGTGTCCGTGGCCTGCCCCCAGGGCTACCGATCCCGCCCCAGGAGCTGGATTTGCCGCCGGGTACGGGGATAAGTTTGAGCTTGGTCCGACCCCCAGGCAGGCCGCCAAGGACGCCGACGTGGTCATCACCGATGTATGGGCCTCCATGGGGCAGGAGGACCGCCCACCGTGGGGGAGGAAATCACCGAGGAGGTGCTTGAGGCCACGCCCAGGACATCTTTTTGACGAGGCGGAGAACCGCCTCCACGCCCAGAAGGCCGTCATGTACCTGCTGATGTGCCCCGACGCCAAATAAATAGGCCGCCCTGGGACAACGTTCCGGGGCGGTTAGATTGAATGAAAAAGCGGCAGAAGCTGAGAAAGGGCACGCAAGTTGGGTCCCGGATCCCTTGCAGGAAAGTGCTCATCTTGCGGAAGAGGTGTCATTTCCGAGGTACACGCCCCGGAAATGACGTGATTATTTGACCTGCTGCCTGCGGGCAACGGAACTCCTTGCAGGGAGGGTGCTTTTGACAGTTGGCCGCCCTGACGTTGTCCCAGGGCGGCCAGCTGTGCGCTTTCAGTATTCCTCTCTGTCAGGATCAGCATGCCGTCCAGGAATTTTTTTCAGGTTCACCTTGCCGCGTCCCCTTTTCCCTGCAGATGGGCCATCTCAGCCCGCACCTCCGGGAAAGGGAAGAGCACCGCGGCATACTGGGTGAAGAACTCGTTCCCATAGTCCTCCACCCCCAGGCTGGCGATATGGCCCAGCCCTGCCCACCGCCCGCCGGACCCGCTGCTCCATGGTCTTGGGGCTGTCACTGAGCTGGCTGCACAGGGTGCCTACCCTGATCTGAGAGGCCGTCTGCTTTTCGCTCCAGCAGGAAGAGGCACAGCTCCATGATGTCCCTGGCCCCTTCTCCCCCGCCATGCCCAGCTGGCCCAGGATGTACTGATGCCGGCGCCACACCTTCTGCCGAGCGGCGGGCTGGGGCCCCTGGCTCTGAAACACGCTCTGATGGTGTGGAGGGCCTTCGTTCTCCATCTGCCGGATCACGTTGCCCACCTCCTCACCTGGCGCACCTCGATCAGGTTGATGGGCTTCTGGATAAAGAACTCCACTCCCGCCTGATACGCTTTTGCAATCAGCTCTTTGGCCGACACCTGGGAGATTATCACGAACTTGGCCCTGGCTGCCCAGCTCCTTCAGCTCCTGCACCAGCTGGATGCCGTCCCGCCCGGGCATCAGCAGATCCACCAGCACCAGATCCGGGTCCAGCGCCATGATCCGCTCCCGGGTCCGGGGCCCCCCCTCGCTGGCCGCACACCCGGCCCAGTGCGCTGTTTCCAGGATATCCCCCTCCAGCACCCCCGATCACCGAGGGGGTCGTCCTCCGCGATATAGATCCTCATTTCTCTCTTTTCTCCCCTTCACACGTTGGAGCGGCAGCTCCACGGAAAAACGCGCGCCCCGCCCCCTGCTGGCTCTCCACCGAGACGGAGCCGCCCAGCTCCCCTGCCAGCGACTTGACTGCGGGCAGGCCCACGCCCCGGTTGATGTTGCCGGTCTCCGGGTCAAATTTGGTGGAATAGCCCACCTGGAACAGATTGCATGGAGCGCTCCGAGATGCCGGGGCCGTCGTCTGACACGGTGAGAAACAGAGTGTCACCCTCCACCCGCTCCTCCACCAGCACGATCCCACGGCCGCCAGCTCCCTGAATGGCCTCGATGGCGTTGGTCACCAGGTTCTTCAGGATGGACAGCAGGCGGTAGTGCTCCTGGGTGGAGAAGTTGGCGGTGCGCCTGCACTCCAGGCGGATGCTGGCCCGGTTCTCCCCAGCATCCGCCGGGTGGAGTTCTCCAGAATGTGCATCAGATCCTGGAATTCCATCTGCTCCTGGTCGTAGACCTCCTCCACCTCCCCTCGATGCCCCGGATGATGCGCAGGTTGTCCTTTTTCACCTCGTGGACGTCCCGGGCAATGGACAGGGCCAGGGCACTCAGCTCACCGCTCTCCCTTCCTTCTCCCCCCAGCCGCTCATAGAGGCGGTATGCGTTGGTCATCACCTGTTCAATGTCGTCAGAGTTCTTTTTTAAAAAGTACAGCTCGTTTTCAGCTCCGCCGTCATCAGGAACAGGCGCTGGTAGCGCCGCTCGTGCTCCTGCCGCAGCAGCAGGCGGTGTAGTACCGGCTTCCCCACAGGATCATGGCCGCAGTGAAGGATCAGCTACCGCCAGTCCGATCAGTGGGAGCAGGGCCCGCCTCCCCCAGCCCCCTGCACTCCGGAGGACAGGTACTAGATTGATCACATGGAGATAAAGTCACTGACCAGAAGGCCGCTCCCATCCGCCCCAGAGAGGCGGTGCGCCGGTCCCGGATCAGCAGGCAGAGCACGCAGTCATAGCAGAGGTAGAACACGCCGCCGGGATACTCCATCCGCAGCGCCTCCCCGGCGGCATCCCTGCCGCCAGGTCCAGTGCCAGCCGCATCATCACCACGCACAGTCCGGTGACCAGCCCAGTGTCCGGGCGGTGGCTCTCCCGCATCATGGTCACCAGCAGGGCCGGGTAGAGGATGGCGGCGGTGGAGACCCGAAGCCCTCCGCCCACACTGTCAGATACAGCTGGGAGGTCAGGGCCACTGCCAGCCCGATCAGCAGCCTGCGCTGCCACGGGCCGATCCTCCAGCCTTTCTCCCCAGTCCCCCCATGGCGCTCTCCCCCGCTTTTTTCTCTATTTTACTCCATCCCCCGGCAGCTGCGCAAGCGTCCCCCGCCCCTTCCCGCAAAATTCCACCCTTTTTCTAAAAAAATCCGCTCCCGCTCCCCCCTCCATTGACTTTCCTCCCGGAATTGGGTATGATTCACTTTATGTAATACGTCGTCCAAGCGCAGAAAGGAAGTTTTTGCCCTTATTCACTGGAACAGTTCAAAAACGCCCAGAGCGTCTTAAAGGGGCGTGATCCGGGAGACCAGTCTCATCGACTCCCCGGCCCTGTCAAGGGCTGCGGCAACCGGGTCTATCTCAAGCCCGAAAATATGCAGGTCACCGGCGCCTACAAGATCCGGGGCGCTTACTATAAGATCAGCACCCTGACCCAGGAACAGCGGGAACGGGGCCTGGTCACCCCTCCGCCGGCAACCACGCCCAGGGGCGTGGCCTATGCCGCCCAGGCGGCGGGGGTGTCCGCCACCATCGTCATGCCCACCACTACCCCGCTGGTCATGGTCAACAACACCAAGGACTATGGCGCCCAGGTCATTCTCCACGGCGAGGTGTTTGACGACGCCGACCTTCTGGCCCCTCAGATGTCTCAGGACCGGGGCTCACCTATGTGGACCCCTTCAACGATCCCGGCGGTGGCCACCGGACAGGGGACCATCGCCTATGAGATTTTTTCCGACCTGCCTGAGGTGGACGTTATTCTGGTACCCATCGGCGGGGGCGGCCTGGCCGCCGGCGTGGCCACCCTGGCCAAGCTGCTCAATCCCAACGTAAAGGTCATTGGTGTGGAGCCCGCGGGCGCGGCCTCCATGAAGGCCAGCCTGGAGGCGGGCCATGTGGTCTCTGCCCACCGCCAACACCATCGCTGACGGCACCGCCGTCAAGACCCCTGGAGACAAATGGTGTTCCCCCACATCCGGGACCATGTGGACCAGATCATCACCATCCCAGATACGGAGCTGGTGGACGCCTTCCTGGATGTGATGGAAAAGCACAAAATGGTTGTGGAGAACGCGGGCTGCTCACCGTCGCCGCTCTGCGCCACCTCAAGTTTCAGGGGCTGAACGTGGTCTCCGTCCTCTCCGGCGGCAACATGGACGTGATCACCATGGCCTCCTGGTCCAGCACGGCCTGATCATGCGGGGCCGCATCTTCACCTTCTCCGTCCAGCTGCCCGACCGGCCCGGCGCCCTGCTCAGCATCGCCGATATCCTGGCCCGGGAGAACGGCAACATCATCAAGCTGGAGCATAACCAGTTCGTCAATATCAACCGCCAGAGCGGCGTGGAGCTGCGGGTCACCCTGGAGGCCTTCGGCCACGACCACAAGGACCGCATCCTGGAGGCGCTGAGCCAGGCCGGCTACCAGGCCCACGAGGTGGACACCACCGATTTCTATCACTGATCCGGCCCTGTTGACTTGCGCTCTTTTTTGGGAAGCCCCACGTCAGACCGTATCAACAAAACAGAAAGGGGATCTTTGAAATGGATTTTGAGGCTTTGCAGGCGGCCCGGGAGAGCTGCCGTGTGTACAGCGACCGCCCCGTGCCCCGGGAGGCCCTGGCCCACCTGGTGGACGTAGCCGGCTGGCCCCAGCGGCTGCAACGCCCAGCCCTGGCGCTTCATCATCATCGACGAGCCAGAGGCCCGCCAAGCTCATTGAGGCGCTGGACGACGACGGGCTCACCGGCTGCCCCCTGGGGAGACCGGGTGCCCAACTTCATCCTGATCTGTGAGGATGAGGCACACGTCAAGCCCGGCGTCGCAGAGCACTACGGTGCCCAGCACTTCGCCCAGATGGACATCGGCATGGCTGCCATGGCCCTGTGCTATGAGGCCACTTCCATGGGGCTGGGCACCTGCCTCATCGGCACCATGAACCAGGCCAAGCTACACCCCAGTCCTTCGGCATCCCGGAGGAGCGGCCCGTCCGCCTGATCGTCACCGTGGGCTATCCTGCGAAAGCGGCGGGCCATCCGGATCGGCTGGGGCCGCCGGGCGGCCGTGGGATCAGCCTGGAGCAGGCCTCGGGTCCCGGGGCTCCGGGAGTGCTTCCGCCCTCCCGCCTCCGCTCTGCATCCTATGCGTCGGACCGGCCCTCTGCCCCTGGCCCAGCCCCTACAGCCCTGATCAAAACCTCTCATTTTTCGGAAAGCGGGGTCAAAACCATGATAAAGTTTCACCTTCCATCCTCTCCGCCGATTTTGTCAATCTGGAACGGGATATCCGGCGGGTCTCCGATGCCGACTACCTCCATGTGGACGTGATGGACGGCGCTTTCGTTCCCAATCTCACCATCGGCGTTCCGGTGGTCCAGTCCATCCGGAAGCACACCGACATGTTCCTGGATGTGCACCTGATGATCGACAAGCCTGTGCGGTACATCGACGCCTTTGCCCAGGCCGGTGCGGACCTGCTCTCCGTCCACCTGGAGGCCGACCACCCCACCCGCATCGCCCAGGCTCTGAGGGTCATGGGGGAGTGCGGCGTAAAAAAAGCGGTGGCCCTGCGGCCCATCACCAAGGCGGAGGCCATCCTCCCCTACCTGGAGCAGCTGGACATGGTGCTGGTGATGACGGTGGAGCCCGGCTTCGGCGGGCAGGCCTTCATGGAGCACCAGCTGGACACCATCCGCCAGGTGCGCGCCCTCATCGAGCGGTACAACCCCGCCTGCGAACTGGAGGTGGACGGGGGCATCTCCCCCAAGACCGCCCCCCTGGTGGTGGAGGCCGGGGCCAACGTTCTGGTGGCCGGCTCCGCTGTCTACGGGGCGGAGGACATCCCCGCCGCCATTCAGGCCCTCCGCGTGTCAGGGGGGGTGCGCGGTGAGAGAGTATAAGATCCTCTCCGCTGACAGCCTGGAGCAGGCGGAGCAGGTCATGAACGACATGGCCCTGGCCGGGTGGCGGACCACCTCCCTCACGCCCTATCCCGCCGGCTTTCCGGCCGGTGTCAGCTATCTGTTTGCCGTCGTGTTGGAGCGGGAGCGCTGATCTCCCCTGTTCACACCGTGTACTATTTACGACTCCGGAGGTCTTTCCCATGCAGTATTTCCCCCCCGCACTGGAAAATTTGGTGGAGCAGTTCGCCCGCCTGCCCGGCGTCGGCGTCAAATCCGCCCAGCGGCTGGCGTTCCACGTCCTCTCCCTCCCAGAGGAGGACGCCGCCGCCTTTGCCCAGGCCATTCTGTCCGCCAAGTCCGCCATCCACTGCTGTCCGGTGTGTCAGAATCTGACGGAGGGGGACGGCCCCTGCGCCATCTGCGCCAGCCAGAAGCGGGACGCCTCCGTCATCTGTGTGGTGGCCGACCCGAAGGACGTGGTGGCCATGGAGCGGGCCCGAGAGTACCAGGGGCTCTACCACGTGCTCCACGGGGTCATCTCCCCCATGAACCACGTGGGGCCCGACGACCTGCACATCAAGTCCCTGGTAGAGCGGGTGGCCGCCGGCGGGGTCCAGGAGGTCATCATGGCCACCAATCCCGACACGGAGGGGAGGCCACCGCCATGTACCTCTCCCGGCTGCTGCGCCCCTTTGGGGTGAAGATCACCCGTTTGGCCTACGGCATCCCGGTGGGCAGCCACCTGGAGTATACCGACGATGCCACCCTCATGCGCGCCCTGAGGGCCGTCAGGAGATGTGAACGCCGCACTCCGTGGGAGTGCGGCGTTTTACGCCTGTTTTTCTGGGCATTTTCGACGGCGGCGCATGGGCACCATTTCTTCGACGCTGACTGGATCGGCTTGATCTCCCCCAGATTTTTAAAACTTATCGCAATATACCAATTTTAAATTACTACATGTTTTGACTCGGCATCTGATATGGTCACTTTTCAAAGGCGCCTCCTGACGCCGCCGCTGCGCGCGGCAGAGCGGGCCCGGCCCGCTTCTCCTCCCTTCTGCGGGAAAAGATGCGCTTTACGGGGCTTGGCCCCGGTGCTATAATAGGCTCAAATCAGACAAAGGACAGGAGGCCATCTTCATGGTGAATCAACGCATGTTGGGGCTGGGCACCGCCCGGTCCGTCATCCGCGAGCTCTTTGAATACGGCAAGATACGTGCCGCCCAGGTGGGGCGGAGAATGTCTTCGATTTCTCCCTGGGCAACCCCAGCGTCCCCTGCCCCCAGGAGGTCAACGACACCGCCGTCCGCATCCTTCGGGAGCAGCCGGAGGTCATCCACTGTTACACCAGCGCCCAGGGGGACCAGGAGGCCCGCCAGCGCTTCGCCGACTCCCTCAACCGCCGCTTCGGCACCTGCTATACCGCCGACCAGTTCTACATTACCGTGGGGCCGCCGCCTCCCTGTGCTGTGTGTTCAACGGCCTGACCTGCCCTGGGGACGAGTTCGTCGTCTTTGCCCCCTACTTCCCGGAGTATAAGGTCTTTATCGAGGGCGCTGGGGCCAAGATGGTGCTCATTCCCCCGGAGATCGAGGGATTCCAGATCGACTTTGACGCCTTTGAGGCCGCCATCAGCGAGCACACCAAGGGCGTGGTGGTCAACTCCCCCAACAACCCCTCCGGCGTGGTCTACTCCCGGGAGACGCTGGAGCGGCTGGCCGCCATCCTGACGGAAAAGAGCCGGGCCTACGGCCACCCCATCTACCTGATCTCCGACGAGCCCTACCGGGAGATCGTGTTCTCCGGCTTCCAGGTGCCCTGGATCCCCAGCTCTACCCAGACACCATCGTGTGCTACTCCTTCAGCAAGTCCCTCTCCCTCCCTGGTGAGCGCCTGGGCTACGTGCTGGTCCCCGCCTCCGTCACCGACAGCCGGGAGGTCTACGCCGCCGTGGCCGGCGCCGGACGGTCTCTGGGCTACGTCAACGCCCCCAGCCTGTTCCAGCAGGTCACCTCCCTGTGCTGCGACCTCACCTCCGACCTGGCGGTCTATGAGCGCAACGCCAAGCTGCTGGTCCCCGCCCTGCGGGAGATGGGCTACCACTGTGTGGAGCCGGCGGCGCCTTCTGCCTCTTCCCCGCTCCCTGGAGCCCGACGATATGGCTTCAGCGAGCGGGCCAAGCAGTTCGATCTGCTGCTGGTCCCCGGCTCCGGCTTCGGCGCCCCCCGGCCACGTGCGCATCGCCTACTGCGTCCAGACCGACATGATCCAGCGGGCCCTTCCCAAATTCAAGGCCTGGCCGATTCCTACCGATAAAAAGCATCGGCCCCATCCGTGATGGATGGGGCCGGTGCTTTACCACTATCAAACAATACAAATTCTCGAAGGATGCCTATGGTGCTGATCACATCAATACATATCATAGATGACAGATGAGAAAACTGCCGGTCCTGTTTTTTTTAGCCTGCACCTTATCAGCATCACAAGCCGGGCGATCAGGATCACCAAACTGTATGTCCAAATCAGGCTTGGGAAAAGCAGTCCTTCTGGCGAGCCATAGCGGCAAACATAAGGTAGAGCCATAGCGGCAGAACAGTATATATTCCAATAGCCATTCAAAATTCAACGCCCTTTCACCAGAAAATTCCAGCAGCCACTACAAGCAGAACTTCCAATAGATTTTTATGAAATTTCACTGATTTTTTACATCTCTCCGTTATCTGACCATCGCCCCCGCTTCCTTTTAGAATAATATATATCTTTTTCTTTTATTTGTCAATCTTTTTGTCTATTTCCAACAAGAACAATCTCTTTTTTCCTCCCAAATGATTCAAACAGCCCGCTTCACAGCCGGCGGATCAACTCCTCCACGTCCTCCATCCGGGTGGCCCAGCTGGTGACGAAGCGGGATCACCGTCCGCCCTCGTCCAGCTGCTCCCAGAAGCTGAATGCGGCCTTCCGGCCAGGTCCTCCTGTTGTTAGCCCGGTCCACCACCAGGAATATCTGGTTGGTAGGGGTGTCCAAATAGAAGGAGAACCCTTTTCCCGGAATCCCTCTCTCAGCCGCTCCGCCGTCTCGATGGCATTTTTGCCCAGCTTCTGGTAGAGTCCATCGGTGAACAGGGCGTCGAACTGCACCCCCAGCAGCCAGCCCTTGGCCAGCAGGGCGCCCCGCTGCTTCACGGCGGTCATAAAGCGCCTGGGGGCGTTGTGCCGGGAAGACCACCGCCTTCTCCGAACAGGGCCCCCCACCTTGGTCCCCCCTGATGTAGAACACGTCGCAGCTGGCCGCCAGGTCCGCCAGGGTCATGCCGCCCCCCCGGCTGGCCAGCCCATAGCCCATCCGGGCGCCGTCCAGGTACAGCGGTATCTTGTATTGCCGGCACACCTTGTGGATCTCCCCAGCTCCGCCCGGTATAGAGGGTGCCCAGCTCGGTGGGCCAGGACAGGTACACCATGCCCGGAAATACCATGTGTTCGTGGTTCTCGTCCCCGTAAAAGCCCTCCAGATAGGTCCGCAGCTCCGCCGCTGACAGCTTCCCCTCCCGCTGGGGCAGCTCCAGCACCTTGTGCCCGGTTGCCTCGATGGCTCCCGCCTCATGGGTACAGATGTGTCCCGTGGCGGGGGCGATCACCCCCTCCCAGGGGGCCAGCAGGGCGGAGATCACCGCCTGATTGGTCTGGGTCCCGCCCACCAGGAAAAAGACGTCCCCCCTCCGGGCAGCCGCAGGCCCGCCGGATCTTCTCCTTGCCCGGGCGCAGTATGGATCGGTCCCATATCCGGGATGCTGCTCCCGATTGGTCTCCGCCAGCCGCCGGAGCACCTGCTCGTGGGCCCCCTCAGAGTAGTCGTTGACAAAGACAGCATGCTCAGTTCCTTCCTCTCTGTAAGATCTCCAGATGAAGGAAGTTTACCACATTTCCCCAAGGGGATCTCTATACTCTGCCGTCAAAAATCATCGTCTTGTCTGTTCAGCCAGTGATTTTACATACATTTAACCAAAATTCTGCATCCTATTTCTGGACCCAGCCCCCTGCATTTGATATCATACGACTCAGATGATCCGGTCCCGCTTCCGAGCGGACCGCAGCCACAGAGGAGAGCTTGCATGTACGCTATTATCGACATCGGCTCCAATACCATCCGCCTGAATGTCTATCAGGTGGAGGAGGACGGAGCTATCCACAGCATTTTTCAAAGCAAGGAGACGGCCGGCCTGGCCGGCTATGTTCGGGAGGACGGCTCCATGAGCCGGGAGGGCCTCGACCGGGCCGCAGATGCCCTGCTCCGCTTCCGGTCCATCCTGGATGCCCTCCACATTGAGAACCGGGCGGTCTTCGCCACCGCCTCTCTGCGCAACATTACCAACAGCGAGGAGGCGGTCTTCCAGCCCAGGAGCGCACCGGACTGATGATCCGCCTCCTCTCCGGCCGGGAGGAGGCCATCCTGGACTATGTGGGAGCCACCTCCGGCATGGAGGAGCGGGAGCAGGGCATGGTGCTGGACATCGGCGGCGGCTCCACCGAGTGGGTCTGCTTCTCTCAGGGCAGGATACGCCACGCCGCCTCCATCCCCTGGGCTCCCTGAACCTGTATAGCCGCTGTGTGGAGACCCTGCCCCTCCCCCAAAGAACAGGCCAAGATCCGCAAGCAGGTGAAAAAGGCGCTGGACGGCGCCCCCCCGACTTTCCCTGTCCGGTGATCTGTGGGGTGGGCGGCACCATCCGCGGGGCCGGGAAGCTGTGCAACTACCTCTACAAGCTGTCCGCCGGCAACCGCACCATCACCCTGAACATGGTGGACGGCCTCCTGGAGCGCTTCTCCGCTCCCGCTAAGGCGGACCTCCAGATCCTGCTGAAGATCGTCCCCGAGCGGGTCCACACCCTGCCCCTGGGCTGGTCATCCTCTCCACCCTGGCCCATCGGTGCCGGGGCGACGCCATTGAGGTCAGCAGCTACGGCGTCCGGGAGGGCTTCCTGCTCACCGAGGTATTGAAACGAAGGAGCGTGACTGTCTGATGGCCCGGGAACCCCAACCTTACATGCAGAACCGCGAGCTCTCCTGGCTCACGTTCAATGAGCGGGTGCTGGAAGAGGCCCGCGATCCTCCAATCCCTGGCCGAGCGGCTGAAATTTGTCTCCATCTTCACCAGCAACCTGGACGAATTCTTTTATGATCCGGGTGGGCAGCCTCTATGACATGGCTGTCATGGGGGACGACCAGGTGGACAGCCGCACTGGCCTGCTCCCTCCCAGCAGCTGGAGGCCATCTACCGCCGGGCAGTCCTTCTGATGGAGCAGCGGGACCAGGTCTACGCCCAGCCCAGACCCAGCTCCAGGCCTATGGGGTCTGCGAAGTCTCCCGGCCAGCTCGCCGGGAAGGACAAGGACTTTCTCAAGACCTACTTCAAGACCCAGCTGCTCCCCATCCTCTCCCCTCAGATCGTGGACATCAACCACCCCTTCCCTCACCTCCAGAACAAGAGCGTCTATGTGGTGGCCCGCCTCCATGGGAAGGACCGCAGTCTCTTCGGCATCGTCCCTGTGCCTCCCTCCGCCCCCGACGTGGTCTATCTCCCCGGGGAGGGACTGCGCTATGTGCGCACCGAACAGCTGCTTCTGGATAACCTGAAGCGGGTCTTTGACCCCTACGGCGTGGCGGAGAAAAACTGTGTCTGCGTCACCCGCAACGCCGATATCGCCCCCCAGGACGAGGGCTTTGATGTGGACGATGACTTCCGCTGCCAGATGCAGAAGCTGCTTCACAAGCGCAAACGGATGGCCGTGGTCCGGCTGGAGTGCGCCGCCCCCCTCAGCGAGGCCCTGTCCGCCTTTCTCTGCAAGCGCTGCCACGTCACCCCCGCCCAGATCTTTCTCTCCCGGGCTCCCATGCGCATGGGGTTTGTCCACCCCATGCTGAAAAAGCTGCCGGAACCCCTCCACAGTGCGCTGCTCTACCCGCCCTTCTCCCCCCAGACGCCCCCCAAGCCCAAGCGGGAGACCTATCTCCACCTGGTCCAGCGCCGGGACCTGCTTCTCAGCTACCCTTTTGAAAGCATGGAGCCCTTCCTCCGCCTGATCCGGGAGGCCGCCTCCGACCCGTCGGTCCTCTCCATCCAGATCACCATCTACCGCCTGGCCCAGAAGGCCCGGCTCGTGGAGTATCTGTGTGCGGCGGCGGAAAACGGTAAGGAGGTCACTGCCGTCATTGAACTGCGGGCCCGCTTTGATGAGCAGAACAACATCGACTGGTCCGAGCGCCTGGAGGACGCGGGCTGCCGGGTGATCTACGGGTTCAGCGACTATAAGATCCACTCTAAGGTGTGTCTCATCACCCTGAAAGGCAAATCCGGCATCCAGTACGTCACCCAGATCGGCACCGGCAACTACAACGAGAAGACCTCAGAGCAGTACACAGACCTCTCCCTCATCACCGCGGATCAGGGCATCGGCCGGGATGCAGCGGAATTTTTTTCAAAACATGGCTGGGCAATCTGGAGGGCAGCTACCACAACCTCCTGTCTCCCCCTCCCAACCTGAAGCAGATCATCCTCCTGCTCATCGGGGAAGAGACCGCCCGGGGCAGCCACGGCCGCATCATCATGAAGATGAACTCCCTCACCGACTACGATGTCATGGAAAAGCTGGCCGAGGCCTCTCGTGCAGGGGTTCGGGTCGATCTCATCATCCGCGGCATCTGCTGCCTGCGGCCCGGCGTCCCTGGCCACACGGAGCACATCTCCGTCACCAGCGTGGTGGGGCGCGTTTTTGGAGCACTGCCGCATCTACAGCTTTGGCTCTGGAGAGAACCAGCGCCTCTTCCTGGGTTCGGCGGACATGATGACCCGCAACACCCAGCGCCGGGTGGAGGTCATCTGTCCCGTCTATGCCACCCACACCAAGGCCCGCTTGAATCACATTCTGGACATCCTGCTGCGGGACACCGTGAAGGCCCGGGCCCTGGACAGTGAAGGGAGCTATCAAAAAAAGTGCCCGCCCCGGGCGCCCCCGGCCTCCTCTCAGGACTTCTTCATGGACGAGGCCGTTCGGAGCTGCCGGGAGGTGGAATTTGCCGCCCGTGCCCTGCCCTCCGGCCCCTTGGGCGGCCTGCTGCGCCGTCTCCGCCTCCGCGGATGAGCCCCGCCGTCCGCCCGGCCCCCGTTCTCTGCGCCGGTTTCCTTCCTGCCGTTTCCCTGATCTGAAAATGATGGAAAATCAACAAAAACAGGAAAGCCTTTTCCTGCATAGTCCGCTTCTCCAGGGCAATGCTATGCTCGGATGTTCCATCCAACGAAACAAAGAAGATCAAAATGAACAGGTAAAGGAGAAACGAATTATGTCTACCAACAAGCAGTCTCTGGTCCCCAATGCCCGCGAGGCTCTGAATAAGTTCAAGATGGAAGCGGCCAACGAGGTGGGTGTCAACCTGAAGCAGGGCTACAACGGCGACCTGACCAGCAAGCAGGCCGGTTCCGTGGGCGGCCAGATGGTCAAGAAGATGATCGAAGCCTACGAGAACGGCATGAAGTAATTGCCGCCTCTCTGATTGGATGCAGGCGTCCCCCCGCTGTCCCCTATGGGCTGCGGGGGGCTTGCTTTTTCCCCCGAAAGATCAAAAAATTAAAAACCTCTTTACAACATTGCATTAGCGTGCTAAAATGCGAAAGTGTCAAATGCTCCGTTTTGACCAATCTGCATTTTTGAGGATCTCTCGGTATGAAAAAGATGTTGTCTCTTGTAATGGCGATCACTATGTGCCTGTCTCTGGCCGCCTGCTCTGGCGGGACCACTTCTCAGGGGGGAGAGCAGCCAGTCTCCCGCTACCAGCACCCCCCGCCGCCAGCTCCAGCCAGGGGCATCCAGCACTCCCGCGGACGCGGAAAGCGACCTGGCCTATGTCCAGGACCAGGGCACCTTGTATGTGGGCATCACCAATTTCGCCCCGATGGACTATAAGGAAGCGGGGAGTGACGAGTGGATCGGCTTTGATGCCGACATGGCCAAGGCCTTTGCCGAGAGCCTGGGCGTGAACGTGGAGTTCCAGGAGATCACCTGGGACTACAAGGTCCAGGAGCTGGACTCCAAGACAATTGACTGTGTCTGGAACGGCATGACCATCAACGACGAGGTCACCGCCGCCATGGGCGTCTCCGAGCCCTACTGCACCAACTATCAGACCCTGGTCTACCCCGTCGACAGGGCGGCGGACTTTGAGGGGCTGACCTCTCTGGAAGGGCTGAGCATCGCCGTAGAGTCCGGCTCCGCCGGTGAGGACGCCGCCGAGGAGCTGGGGGCCACCACCGTGCCCGTGCAGTCCCAGGCCAACACCCTGATGGAGGTCGCCTCCGGCACCTCCGATGCCGCTGTTATCGACGTGCTCATGGCCGCCGAGATGACCGGCGATGGCACCAGCTACGGCGATCTGGTGTACGACCTTAACCTTAACGACATGAGAGCAGAGGCATCTGAGTTCTACGGCGTGGGCTTCCGCAAGGGCTCTGACCTGGTGGATGCTTTCAACGAGTTCTGGAAGCAGGCCGTGGCTGACGGCACCGTGGAGCAGATTGCTGCCACCTATGGCCTGCAGGATGCCGTCATCCTGGAGTAAACGATCTCCGCAGCTGAATCCCTTGAAAGCAGAGAGCGGGTCCGCTCTCTGCTTTTGAGCGGTTGCGCCCCACTATCACAGACAGAGAGGACGACCCCTATGCTCGACTTTTTTCAATCACCAGTGACCCAGACGGTACTGATAGCCTTGAACCAAGGGTTTCTTGTGACCCTGGAGCTGTTTTTCGTGACCCTGATTGGGGCGCTCCCTCTGGGGCTGGTCATCGCCTTCGGCTCCATGAACCGTTGGACGCCCCTGTCCCCGGCCCACCCGGTGGGTCCTGCTCCGCCGGGGGCAGGGCCCGCCGGGTGGCCCGGGCGCTCATTTCCTTCCGCCCCATCAGCTTGGTCACCCGTCTGCTGGTCTGGATTGTCCGGGGCACGCCCCTGATCCTGCAGATCATCGCCCTGTTTTATCGGTCCTGATACTGGAGGATGGCAGCCCATGGCCCCTGGGGCGAGGTGGGACGGATGGCGGCGGTATGCGTGGCCTTCATCATCAACTACGCCTTCTATTTTTCGAGATCTACCGGGGCGGCATCCAGGGGGTGCCGGCGGGGCAGAACGAGGCCGGCCTGGTGCTGGGCATGACCAAGCGGCAGATTTTTTTCAAGGTCACCCTGCTCCAGATGGTCAAGCGCATCGTGCCCCCCATGTCCAACGAGATCATCACGCTGGTCAAGGATACCTCCCCGGCCCGTGCCATTGCGCTGCAGGAGGTCATTCTGGGCAGTTATTCCTTTATGAAGGGCAATCAGGGGATCTCCGGCCTGTGGTGGCCGCTGATGTTCACGGCAGTCTTTCTACCGGGCCTTCAGCCCTCGTGACCATGGTGCTGGGCCCGGGAAAAAAGCTGGACTACTTCCGGGTATAAGGGGGGCAGCGAACATGCCGATCTTAGAAGTACATCATATTGAAAAGCACTTTGGCGCGACCCGGTTTTGGAGGACATCAGCTTTGACCTGGAGCAGGGCCAGGCTTTACCATCATCGGCTCCTCCGGCAGCGGCAAAACCACTGCTGCGGTGTCTGAACTTTTTGGAGACCCCGACCAGGGGCAGATCGTCGTCAGGGGGGACTCTGTTCGACGCCGACGATCCCTCCACCCAGCGGGAGAGCGAGGTGCGGAAAAACCGGCTCCACTTCGGCATGGTGTTCCAGTCCTTCAACCTTTCCCCAGTACACCGCCCCTGCGGAACGTCACCCTGGCCAAGGAGCTCCTCAGCCAGGAACGGCCTGACTTCAAAGCCAACCGGAAGCAGATCCTGAGGACATCAGGCCGGGGCCGGGAGCTGCTGGCCAAGATGGGTCTGAGTGACCGCGCGGACCACTACCCCCAGTCAGCTGTCCGGCGGCCAAAAGCAGCGCGTCGCCATCGCCCGGGCCTGGCCCTCCACCCGGACATTTCTTGTTTTCGATGAGCCCACCTCCGCCCTGGACCCCGAGCTCACCGGGGAGGTGCTCAAGGTCATCCGCTCCCTGGCGGAGCGAAGACCACCATGATCATCGTCACCCACGAGATGGGCTTCGCCCGGGATGTGGGCGGATCAGGTCATCTTCATGGACGGCGGCGTCATTGTGGAGCAGGGCCCAGCCCCATCAGGTCATCGAGCACCCCTCTCAGGAGCGCACCGGCAGTTCCTCTCCCGGTATGCGGAGAGTTGAGCACACCACAATTTTAAACCTCACCAGTGGGAGCTTCTTGTATAAGGAAGCTCCCCACTCAGCTTTCTGTGGAAAAAACCTCCTGCCCGGGTTCCAGCGCCCGCAGGCAGCCGAGCAGGTTTGATTGCGTCATTTCAGGGCATGTGCCTTAGAAATGATGCTTTTCATGAAAATCTTTACCCACAATTCTGCAAGGAATTGTGGGTAAACTTTTTAAGCTCCTGCTCGAAAAAGCGGCAGACTACTTTTCAACAGTCTCACCGTCCTGACTCCACATTCTTTTCCCCCCCTGCATAGAATGGAGCGGAGGTGAAATGACCTTGGATCCGGGCTCCCGGTCTGTGTTCCAGCGCCGGTTTGGGAAATTCATGAACCACCCGCTGGTGGGGGCCTCCCGGTCCCTGACCCTGGCTCAGCTGGCGGAGATGGCTGCCGTCTGGCTGCCCCAGAGGACCATCCAGGAGACCATTCAGGAGCTGCGTCAGCTGTAACATGACATAACGCACAGGGGGGCGTGCCCAGCAGGCACGCCCCTGTGCGTCTGGCCCCTATCGGGAGGACACCTCCTCCAGCCCGGAGCCCGCCGCTTCCGGCCCTGAGGCGCCGCATCCGGCCAGCAGCGGCAGCAGGACCAGCGCCGCCGTCCCTCCAGCTCTTCTTTTTCTCATCCTCCGTCCCCCTCTCCCTATCCATATGAAACAGCCGGGAGGTCCTTCCACCTCCCGGCTGCCGCCGCGCTCAGCCCTCCTGGGCCGGCTGGTCCTCCTCCGGAAGCGCCAGCTCAGGGGCCGCCGGGTCAGTGAACACTTTTTGAAAGATCTCGCCGCTCATGGTCTCATGGACCAGCAGATAGCGTGCGGTGAGCTCCAGCTCCTGCCGCCGCCGGGTCAGGATCTCTTCACACCGGGCATAGGCCCGGTCCACGATCGCCTTGACCTCCTCGTCGATCTGGCCTGCCACCTCCTCGGAGTAGGTCCGGGCCTGGGCCATGGTGCGGCCGATGAACACTTCATCGTTCTCGTTGCCGTAGGCGATGGTCCCCAGCCGCTCGCTCATGCCGTACTTGGTGACCATAGCCCGGGCAGTCTGAGACGCCTTCTGGATGTCGCTGGAGGCACCGGTGGAGATGTCGTTGAGCACCAGCTGCTCCGCCACCCGGCCCCCCAGGCAGACGGCGATGCGCTCCTCCAGCTCCCTCTTGGACAGGTAGGCCCGGTCCTCCCTGGGCAGAGATGGTCATGCCTCCCTGCCTGTCCCCGGGGCACGATGGTAATCTGGTGCACGGGGTCCTGGCTGTCCAGCTCGTGGATCACCACGGCGTGGCCCGCCTCGTGGTAGGCGGTAAGCCGCCTGGCATGGGGCGTCACCACCCGGCTGCGCTTCTCCGGGCCGGCAATTACTTTCATCATGGCCTCGTGGAGGTCCTGGCGGGTAATGAAACGCCGGTCCTCCCGGGCAGAGAGCAAAGCCGCCTCATTGAGCAGGTTCTCCAGATCCGCACCGGTGAAGCCGGAGGTGGCCTTCGCCACATCGGAGAGGGATACGTCCTCCGCCAGGGGCTTCTTCCGGGCGTGGACCTTCAGGATCTCCTCCCGGCCCTTGATGTCGGGCAGCCCCACATAGATCTGCCGGTCAAAGCGGCCCGGGCGCAGCAGGGCGGGGTCCAGGATGTCCTGGCGGTTGGTGGCGGCCATGACGATGACCCCCTCGTTAGAGCCGAAGCCGTCCATCTCCACCAGCAGCTGGTTCAGGGTCTGTTCCCGCTCGTCGTGGCCGCCGCCCAGGCCGGCGCCGCGCTGCCGGCCCACGGCGTCGATCTCGTCGATAAAGACGATGGCGGGGGCGTTTTTCTTTGCCTGATCGAACAGGTCCCGGACCCGGCTGGCACCCACGCCCACATACAGCTCTACAAGTCGGAGCCCGAGATGGACAGGAAGTGGACCCCGGCCTCCCCGGCCACCGCCTTGGCGATCAGGGTCTTGCCCGTGCCGGGAGGGCCCACCAGCAGCACGCCCTTGGGGATGCGGGCCCCCAGGGCGGTGAAGCTCTGGGGGTCCCGGAGGAACTCCACAATCTCCTGAAGCTCCCCCTTCTCCTCATCCGCACCGGCCACATCGTTGAAGGTGACCTTCTTCCCCTGGTCTGCCAGGGTGCGGGTGCGGGCATGGCCGAAGCTGGGACGGCCCCCCTCCTCCGCCGCCCCCAGTGTTCTGCCGCAGATACATGGTGTACATCAGGATGCCGAAGCCCAGCAGGATCACCAGGTAGGGCACATAGGCGAACCACCAAGGCTCCGCCCAGCCGGCGGGGTAGTCATAGTCCTGATGATCCCAGCCTGGCGCTGGCTGTCGATAAGCTCGTGCAGGTCGTTATAGAACACATTGAAGTCGGCCAGGTGGTACTTCAGGGTGGAGGTGTCCTCCCCCGTCCCCCCCCTTTGCAGAGTCAGAGTGAGCACATTGTCCTCCACGGAGAAGTACTTCACCTTCTCCTGCTCAAAGAGCAGGCGGATCTCATTATAAGTGGGGTCATCCGGCTCGTTCATCTGCTGCACCGCATTGAAGGTGAACACCATCACCAGGATGGCCAGCAGATAGAAGATCAGGTCCCGCGCGCTGAACCGTTTCAGGAAAACCACGTCCTTTCCGGCGGATCACAAATTTCAGGAGGCCGCCGCCCTCCAAGTCTCTCCGGCTCAGCCGCCGTAGACCTCCGGCTTCAGGATGCCGATGTAGGGCAGGTTCCGGTAATGCTCTGCGTAATCCAGCCCATAGCCCACCACAAAGGCGTCTGGAATGGTGAAGCCGGAGTAGTGGACCTCCACTGGCTTGACCCGGCGCTCCGGCTTGTCCAGCAGGGTACACAGCCGGATGGAGGCCGGGCTGCGCGCCCTCCAGCACCTTCAGCAGATAGCTCAGGGTGTTTCCGCTGTCCAGGATATCCTCCACCACGATGATGTTCTTCCCCGTGATGTCGCTGGACAGGTCCTTGGTGATCTGCACCTGGCCGCTGGAGGAGGTCCCGCCGCCATAGGAGGACACCGCCATGAAGTCCACCGTACAGGGCAAATCGATGCGCCGGCACAGGTCCGCCATGAACACAAAGGAACCTCGGAGCACGCTGACCAGCATGACTCCTTGTCCGACGTAGTCCCGGTTGATCTCACCGGCGATCTCCTTCACCCGCTGGGCCAGCTGTTCCTCTGAAAACAGTATTTCCTGGATATCCTTTTCCAACATGAAATATTCTCTCCTTTTCTTTTCGCCGTAATATGCCAGGACAGGGCTGGCCCGGCTGGGCAGGCAGCTCGGAAACCCGGCCCCAGGCCGCCAGGGCAGCCACTCCGCCGCCCCTGTCCAAGCACAGGCAATGGTCCCGCAGCAGACTCGGGGACCTTTTTCAATCATGATTTTTCACGGTTTTGGTCCCGGGCGGCCCGGCAGGCTCCAGGGATCGCCGGGTCCTGGCGCCGGACCAGGGGGTATTGTTATCACAGCCAGGGCAAACTCAGCGGGCCCCCACTCCTTCCGGGCACAGTCTCCGGCCCCGACAGCGCACCGCCAGTCCCCACCCCGATCTCGAATGGTGCCCGGCATGGGGGGGGATCCTCCGCCGGGGGGCTCCCGGGTGAGGACCAGCAGGTCCATGGTATCCCATGCCGCGATCCCGTCTGGGCAGGTCCAGCCGGGCCGAGGGTCCTCCCCGGCGGCACAGGGACCACCACGGCTGTTCCAAATGGACGGCCGATCAGGCGGTCCCGCAGGCGGGCCAGCAGCAGCCGGGCCGCCCGGGGCCACGGCGTCAGGGCCTCCGGCAAGCTGTCGCGGGCATGGGCGGAGGGTCCCCGTCCGCCAGGAACCACCATCGCCACCGCCTTTTCCGCCAGGCCGTTCAGATAGGCCCCGTCCTCCCGCAGGTGGGCCAGCGGTCTCCGTATCTGGCAAAGCCGGGGGTTCAGCCTCCCGCAACACCGGCACCACCTGCCAGCGCAGGCGGTTGCGGGAAAAGGACTCGTCCCTGTTGGAGCTGTCCTCCACATGAGGCAGTCCGTATCCTGGGCCAGATAGGCGGCACCTGGGCCCGGGGGGTGGTGAGCATGGGGCGGATCAAATGCCCCCGGCGGGCGGAATGCCCCAGCCCCCGCAGGCCGCTGCCCCGGAGCAGGTGGAGCAGGATGGTCTCCCATTGTCATCCGCGGTGTGGGCGGTGGCGATCAGGGCTCCGCCCAGCTCTGCCGAGGTCTCCCGGAGGAAGGCGTAACGCATCTCCCGGGCGGTCTCCTCCAGGCCTCGTCCCAGCTCTCCGGCCTGGGCAGCCACGTCGCCCCGGCCCACATAGAGGGGGACACCGGGCAGCTCATGTCCGTCCACCTGGGCGGGGCCGCACCACTGGGCGACGAAGCGGCGGACGAATGCTTCGTCCCGCCGGGATTCCTCCCCCCGCAGCTGATGGTTGTAGTGGGCGGCAGCCAGACGGAACCCCATCCGCTTTGAGGGCCTCCAGCAGCCGGTGCAGGAGAGGGCCATGGAATCCGCCCCCCGGACAGGCGCACAGCACCGTGCTCCCCGGCGGGATCATTCCGTAGGTCTCGATGAGGGCGTTCAGCCCATGGAACGGGCTGGAATGGGCCATGGTCAATACTCCTCATGGGTCCGGTCGATGGAGGAGAAGGTGGTGTACTCAGGCAGCCACTGGAGCTCCACCGTCCGGGTCTCCCCGTGCCGGTTTTTGGCGATGATGCACTCGGCCAGGTTGTGGTTTTCTGATTCTTTCTCGTAGTAGTCCTCCCGGTAGAGGAACATGACGATGTCGGCGTCCTGCTCGATGGCCCCCGACTCCCGCAGATCGGAGAGCATGGGCCGCTTATTGGTCCGGCTCTCGTTGGCACGGGAGAGCTGAGACAGGCAGAGGACGGGCACATTCAGCTCCTTGGCCATGATCTTCAGGGAGCGGGAGATATCAGAGACGATCTGCTGGCGGTTGTCCCCGCTGCGCACCTTGCCCCCGGCGGAGGTCATCAGCTGGAGGTAGTCGATGACCACCAGGCCCAGGTCCTCGATCCGGCGGCACTTGGCGTTGATATCGGCCACGGACAGGGAGGGGTTGTCGTCGATGAGGATCTTAGTGCGGTTCAGGGCGTCGGCGGCCAGGCCACTTTCTCCCAGTCGTCTCATTGAGCTTTCCGGTCACCAGCTTTTGTTGTCCACAAAGCTTTCGCCGGAGATCAGGCGCATGGACCAGCTGCTCCCGGCTCATTTCCAGGGAAAAAAAGGCCACGGTTTTCCCGGAGAACTTTGCCCGCGTGCAGCAGGATGTTCAGCGCCATGGAGGTCTTTCCCATGCCGGGACGGGCGGCCAGCAAGATCAGGTCGGATTTGTTCAGGCCGGAGATGGCCAGATCCAGGTCCCCCAGTCCGGTGGACAGGCCGGGCACCGCCGCGTCGCTGGCGGCCAGCTCATTGAGCCGGTCATACACATCCAGCAGCACCGCGGAGATGGGTGTCAGCCCCCGGGCGGCCCGGCCCTGGCGGATGGCGTAGATCCGCTGCTCAGCGGCCTCCAGCACGTCCTGGCCGCTGTCGGTGCCCTGCTGGACCATAGCGGTCATGTCCCCCGCCGTCTCGGCGATGCGCCGCAGCAGGGTCTTGTCCTTGATGATGGCCACATACTCCTTTACGTTGGCCGCCGTAGGCGTGATCTCCATCAGCTGGAGAATATAGTTGCGGGAGACATTTTCGTCATATACCCCGTTCAGGCGCATGTTCTCCAGCACCGTCACCGGGTCGATGGTCTGGGAGAAATTGAACATGGAGTAGATGGTCTCATAGATCTCCCGGTTCTGCCGCATATAGAAGTCCTCCGGCCGGAGCTGCTCGATCACATCCGGGACACAGCGGGGGTCGATGAGCATGGAGCCCAGCACGGCCTGCTCCGCCTCCACAGAATGGGGGAGCTGCTTAAGGAGCAGCTCTTCCTCTTCCAGCGCCATATGAGACCACCTGCCTTCCAAATCAGGAATTCAAAATCGAGAGTTCGGGATTTTGGTGCCCGGAACCGCCGGGCGGTGGGAGTGCCGCGCATCAACGCTCTGCACAGCGCCCCTCTCCTCACCCCTCACCGTCCTTCTCAGGCCTCCGCCACCATGACGTTTACCGTGCCGACGACCTCATAGCCCAGCTTGGCGCGGATCTGATAGCCGCCGCAGGCCTTGATGGGCTCGTCCAGAACCAGCTTGGTCTTGGCGATCTCCACCTGGTGCTGCTCGGCCAGGGCCTCGGAGATCTCCTTGGCCGTCACAGCGCCGAAGAGGCGCCCGCCCTGCCGGCCTTGGCGGTGATCTTCACCATCAGTCCCTCCAACTGCTTGGCGGTGGCCTCGGCCTGCGCCTTCTCGGCGGCCTCCTGGGCCTTTTTGGCCTTCTCCTGCATCTTCATGGTGTTGACGTTCTCCGCCGTGGCGGGCACGGCCAGCTTCCGGGGCAGCAGGAAATTGCGGGCGTAGCCGTCGGACACCTCCACCAGCTGGCCCTTCTTGCCCTGGCCCCGCACGTCCTGCTGTAAAATCACTTTCATGTTGTGTTCCTCCAAATACTATCAGTAATAATTTTAGGAAATATCTTATTTGGGAATGAGCGGCTCCTCAGGAGTCCTCCTCCAGATAGCGGTCGATGGCCTGTGTCAGCTCCACGGCCACCTGTTCCAGCGTCTTGCCCGCCACCTGTCCGCCGGCGGCGGCGGCGTTGCCTCCGCCCCCCAGCTGCTCCAGGATGACCTGGACGTTGGTGTCTCCCATGGAGCGGCCTGAGATGATGATCTGCTCCCCGTCGGGAAAGAGCACAAAGGAGGTGCTGATCCCCACGATGTTCAGCAGCTCGTCCGCCGCCTGGGCCGCTGTCACCCGGCCCACCGTGTGGTCCACCACGGCAATGGCGATGTGGTCCCGGTACAGCTTCGCGCATTCTGGATGATATCGTATTTGGCGATGGTGCCCTCCAGGTCGTTCTGGAACAGCTTCTTCACCTCCCCGGTGTCCGCTCCGGAGCGGCGCAGGAAGGCTGCCGCCTCAAAGGTGCGTGCGCCGGTGCGCATGGTGAAGTTCTTGGTATCCAGCACGATGCCCGCCAGCAGGGCTTCCGCCTCCGCGCGCAGCAGGTCGGCGGGCTCCATGACGTACTGGAGCAGCTCGGTGACCAGCTCGCAGGCCGAGGAGGCGTAGGGCTCGTGGTAGTTCAGCGCCGCCCCCTCGATATAGGTGGCCGCCCG
>VOFB01002185.1_pt1 | contig 35226 bp, 48 predicted proteins | sample 5384141 | NCBI WGS metagenome assembly VOFB01 (sample SAMN12384721, study PRJNA508395) | human gut metagenome | isolation source: healthy gut A | host: Homo sapiens | reverse complement strand
CTGGAGACCTGAAAAACGCATCGCCAGCTCCATCTGCTCGTCCACGTTAATCTTGCCCACCTTGAGGGCGTCGGCGTTTTCCTCAGCGATCTCATGCAGCACGGGGGAGAGCATTTTGCAGGGGCCGCACCAGTTGGCGTAAAAGTCCAGCAGGACGGGTTTGTCGGAACGCAGCACCTCGTTTTCAAAATTCGCAGCAGTAATTTTCAGTTCAGCCATGAGAAAGGCTCCTTTCGTTTGTATATTGTCAGTCTTTGTTTTTCAGCTTGCAAATACTCTGGGTCATAGTCCCCATGGGGCAGAAGGCGCACCATGTACGGGGCTTGTAGAGCACCATGACGATGAGGCCGATGAGCAGCGAGGTCAGCATCAAGCTATAAAAGCCGAAGCTGAACTGTGCCACCCAATCCGTCACCGTCCCGGCGGTGTAGGCCCGGTCCCACGGCACACGGAATGTCCAGAACAGCTTAATGGCCTCCCGCAGGACGCGGCCCCCGCCGCCGCCACCAGATAGGTTTGGAACACCATGTTGCCGAACATCGTCAGGAAAAAGATCAAGAAGCCGTAGCGGAACCACTTGAGGACATCCAGCGGGGCGTGGGCTTGCAGCGGGAGCATTTGAGATCTGTCCCCAGCTTGCTGAACAGTTGACCCCGTCCGCAGAGGTGGTTGCAAAGAATTTGTTCCCGCCGAAGATAGCTAAGAGCAGCGGCAGCAGAAAATCGATCATGCCCAGCCATGCGAACAGGATATTGAAAAAGCCCAGTGCAAAATAGAGGATGGCATATACCCACAGGTAATCGTACCAATGTTTTGCTTTCTTCATGCCTCGTCCCTCGCTTTCACCTCGATGCAGCCCACGGGACAGAGCATTTGGTTGCCTCTGTGCGTTCTCTGCGGCAGGGACAGTATCCGCCGGTGCGCTTGAGTCCTTCCCGGATGGTATTGACAATCTCCTGATCGGGATTGAGCTTGATTTTCATGTTCGCCACCTCTTTCTTGATTGTGGCTTTATCATACCGCAGGACAAATCTTTTTTATGTGACGAGGTTACATTGATAAAAAAATCCGGTGCTTTTTGCAGCACCGGATTTTTAAGAGGGTGAATTACGCTTTCCACAGACTGTGGAGGTTGCAGTAGGCGTAGACCGCTTCGACCTCGTCGCCCTCGCAGAGAGCGAAGCAGACCTCGGGCTTCTCGCCGGGGTGCAGCTTCCTTACGCTGGTTGCCCTGCTTGGTGTGGAGGGACACCCACTCGATGTAGTGCTCTGGCAGCATGGGATGCTCCACGGAGCCGACCTTCACATGGACGATGCCGTTTTCCACTGTCCAGACAGGGACATGCTTCTCCACGGCGGCGTCGGTGGTGCCGGGGATGATCTCGCTCATCGGCTCACCGCAGCAGATGACGGGAACGCCCGTGTCCTTGACCTTGGCAATGATGTTACCGCAATGCTTGCAAATGTAAAACTTCTGCTCCATGATTCGTTCTCCTTTTCTCTTTAATAGTTTTCTGCGTGAATTTCAAAGTAGCTCTGGGGATGGTTGCAGGTCGGGCAGACCTCCGGTGCTTTCTCACCAATCGACGATATGACCGCAGTTGCGGCACTCCCATACCTTGACCTCACTCTTGGCAAAGACTTCCGCCATTTCCACATTGTGCAGCAGGGCACGGTAGCGCTCCTCATGGTGCTTTTCAATGGCGGCGACCAGGCGGAAACGCTGGGCTAGCTCATGGAAACCTTCCTCATCGGCGGTTTTGGCAAAGCCGTCGTACATATCCGTCCACTCGTAGTTCTCGCCCTCAGCGGCGGCGAGAAGATTTTCGGCAGTGTCGCCAATGCCGTTCAGCTCTTTGAACCACAGCTTGGCGTGTTCCTTCTCATTATCAGCGGTTTTGAGGAACAACGCCGCGATCTGCTCGTAGCCTTCCTTCTTGGCCTTAGATGCAAAATAGGTGTACTTGTTGCGTGCCTCGGACTCACCGGCAAAGGCGGCCATCAGATTTTTTTCGGTTTGGGTGCCTGCGTATTTCGTTTCCTTCATGGTCGATGCTCCTTTCAGCTTCTTTTGCTCATATTATAACACGGATTCGTGTTAAAAACAATATTTTCATTTTAAGTGATTCAATCCTTCTGTATCCCGCAGCGTGATCGCGCCGCGCTTCAGCTCCACAAGCCCGTCCTCCGAGAAGCTCTTGAGCATCCGCGCCACCGCCTCCCGCGCCGAGCTGATGTGCTGGGCGATCTGCTCATGGGTCATGCGTATGGTGTCGGAGCCGGTACGCTCCGCTTCAGCCAGGAGAAATTCTGCCAGCCGCCGATCCAGCCCCTTGAACATGATCTGCTGCATCGCCCACATCACATCAGAGAACCGTTTCGTTGCCAGCTCATAGAGGAAGCAGCGGACATGAAGATTTTGCTCCTTGAGCGCAGCAATGATATTTGCAGGGATAATCAGAACCTCCGTATCCATTCCCGCGGTCATTTGCGTATCAAAGGTGATCTGACTGATCACACAGGAGGCAGAAAGCACGCATAATTCGCCCGGATACAGGCGGAACAGCGTTACCTCCCGCCCCTCCTCGGAGAGAAGATAGGTGCGGATCTCGCCGGAAAGAACAAACAGCATTCCGAGACATTCATTGTCGCGGCTGTGTACGAATGCACCCTTTTCGTAATGACGGACAAAGGCACTTTGGCGTAGCGTTTCCATTTCGTGTTTGGCCAAGGATGACCAGAACGGAAGTTGTGTCAGTGTGCGTTCCATATCAATGGCAGCTATGCTTACCGCAGCCGTGGTCACCGCAGGTGTGCCCATCCTCGCCGTGCTCGTGGTCATGGTGATCACAGTGAACATTGGGATCGTAGTCCAGATTTCCGCTGAGCAATGCGTTCACCGCAGCGTCAGCGTCCCCGCTGACACCGCCGTAGAGCTTGATGCCCGCCTCGGCCAGAGCTGCCTGCGCACCGCCGCCGATGCCTCCGCAGATCAAAGTGTCCACGCCGTGCTGCATCAGGAAGCCTGCCAGTGCGCCGTGACCGCTGCCATTGGTGTCAACGACTTCCGCATGAGTGATTTTGCCGTCCGCAGCTTCATAAAGCTTGAACTGTTCAGTGTGGCCGAAATGCTGAAAAATCTGACCGTTTTCATAGGTAACTGCAATTTTCATAATGGAATCTCCTTTACAATTTTTGCCTGATTTTTCTGTGGTGCCTCTCTGCATCCGGCAGCAGCGGCCGCAGTGGGCTGCCTCCTGTCCTCCGCAGATGCGGTAGTTTCCCCCGGTGATGTGCAGCGGTTTCCCGTGGACAAGACACGCTGCGATCTTGCGCCGTGCGCTTTCGTAAATCTCCTGCACGGTAGAACGGGAAATATCCATCTGCGCGGCACATTGCTCGTGGGTTTGCTGCTCCAGGTCAACCAGCCGAATGACCTCGTATTCGTCCAGCGTCAGCAGGATCGGCTCGGTATTCTCGCACCCGTTGGGGCAGAAGGTATCAACTTGTGGTGCGCCACAAATCCGACGGCACCGTGGCGGTCTTGGCATGGACGCGCCCCCTTTGTTTTCGGTATATACCGATTATATCACCTCGCGCAGAAAAATCAATACAGAGTTTTCAAAAGCCGCTGTAACGCTTATCCGATAACGGGATGAAAATTACAGCGGCTTTTTATTGTATGCATTAGCTGATTTCACTTTTAATGATGACGGAACAATACTTTTGAGATGTGCTGCAGGGCACGAACCTGTAAGTCAAAGCTATACTAAACGACAAGGCAGTGTAAGGTTTCGTTTAATTGCAATTATTGCGTTGGTTGTCCATACCAAGGGCAGTGTCGTCCAAAAATCGATGGATGGAATGCAACATTCATTACTTCAAAGAATGCTTCAAACAGGGCAAAGAGCCAAAGGTATATGCAAAGTGAAGAATTCAGCAATTATGCAAAGCTTAGGAATGGCGTAGAAACGGTACCGGCAAACATCCGTAAGAATTACCGCCTTGATAAATTGCCGCGAGGCAAGCAACGAGCGAAATTCTTCTTCGGAAGCAAAATAGCGGCTCTCAATTTCAGGAAACTCTTTGGTTTTCGAAAGGGCTTGGTTAATTATGCTCAAAATCCAATATTTGGATACCGAAATACGAATCTCGGATGTAGCAATCATCTGGATAGTAGTCGATAAAGAAAAGAACGCCGCCTTCACCGTTGTCATGGGCCGGCTTGTGATAAAAGGTGATGCAGTTCCCGCTGCTATTCTGAGCAAAGGGTTTGGTAGAAATATACTATCTTGAGCATTCTCTTTGCTATGGAAAAACTCCAACTATACAGCCTTCCCCCGTAATGCTACAATGAAGCTGTATTTCAGGGCGAAGTAAGTTAGGGCGGAGTAAGTTAGGAAAGAAAGAGTGGAAAGGAGGTAGTATGCCCTTTGCACAGCTCATGGCGGTTTTACCGCATAGAGATGTGGCATGCTCCTTGCGAGTACCGTCGAACTCAAACGACTTGAAATGTAATAAGGACGAGAATGAAACCGTAATTGCTCATAGGAGTGATTGCGGTCTTTTTTTGGTTTCGTCAAAAGAAAGGAGTCAGGCAATGAATGTCCAATAGCAAGCTGATCGAACTGAGTTACTACGACCCATCCGCACAGGTGCGCTTGTCGGCCTATGCGGATACGATAGTGCTCGACCACGATCAAAACGGCAGCATCATCAGTGCCATCCGCTTCGGCGGTTACCCCGAAATGGTGCGGGCAATGGCAGATGCCATCTACGGCGGCGCGACGATAGAAGCCGCCCAAAACGACACGACCCGAATGCTCCAAAGCAGCCTCAAAAGTTATCAGCGGCAGATCACGCACGATGGGATCTACGCCGTGGCAACATTGATGGCTGCGGACACCGTACAGGAGGATGACAGAAGCGGCAAGCATGAAAAAGACGAGGATACAAACCTCGTAGATACGGAGCAGATGGAGCTGCAGCCCCGCAGGTGCTACATCTTCTGTCCTGCCAGGGATCAAAAAGCGGCTCTTTGAGGAACTGGATCACAAAACGGCAGCGCCGCTGATCCCGGAATTTCAGGACTATGTGCTCAGCAGTTTGCGCCAACGGGGAGATCTCCGGCAACTGGAGGTCATTTCCCTGAAAGAGCGGATGGACGCATGGGTGCTGGATCTGAAGCCGCAGGATCAGAATGTGGTGGAGGTGCTGGAGCAGGGCTTGCAGAGCGGAGATATCCAGATCCCCGGGGCAGTCCCCAATATGCCAGACGTTTTTGAGAATGTGGAAAATGTCACAGGCTATCTCAATACCTTTGGCGTTACCGTAGCGGACCGCATCCGCAATCAGTTCATGCCGCTCTTTGATCCTGCCAAGGAACCGCTCTCCGATGAAGTGCTCGCTATCAACGATTGCATCATGAGCCGTGTGGGATATTCTCTCTACGATGCGCAGCTTGCGGTGGCAGAAGCCGTCAAGCGGCAGCTTGCGCGTAAGCGTGTGGCGCTCATTATCGCAGAATGCGGTAGTGGCAAAACGAAGATCGGTTCGACTGCTCTTGGCGCTTTGCACGGGCTGTGGGCCGATCAGAAGAGGAAAGACGGCAGGAAATCCTTTGGCATCGTCATGTGTCCCTCCCATGTCACACAAAAGTGGGTGCGGGAGATTGGAGAAACGCTCCCGGATACCTACGGCATGGTGGTGCGCACGATTCAGGATCTCAACCGTCTGTATGCGATGTACGAGATGGGCGACAAAAGTGTATTTGCTGTTTTTTCCAAGGAGCAGGCACGGGATGGCTATATGCGTTACCCCGCCGTGCGTTGGAATCGACGCAGACGCGCGTTTCTCTGCCCAGACTGCGACGGTGTGATTGAAATGGAGATCAGCGAGGACGGCAGCCGCTATACGGTGCCGGCCGACCAGTTCTTTTTTCAGAAGGAGCACAAGAAAAATCACACCTGTCCCCATTGCGGTACGCCGCTATGGTCTGCGGTCAATCCGGGCAAGCGGATCGACTGGGTGAAGATCGGAGAATACGGATGGGTCTACCGCTACGGCGCGCAGGCACATCTGCATCGTACCAAAAACGAGCGTGTTCTCGATCAGCTCACTGAGATCGCCCAAAATCCGGATGCATTCTACCCGATCCGCGGAGCGCACCGGCGGTTTCCCCTGAGTACCTACATCAAGAAAAAGCTGCGCGGGCGCATCGACGGCTTCCTCTGCGATGAGCTGCACGAGTACAACAACAATAGCGGGCAGGGCGATGCCATGGCAGAGCTGTACGGCGCGTCCAGGTGTTTTGTCGGAATGACGGCAACGCTTATCAACGGCTATTCCTCCGGCATTTTTCACCTGCTCTACCGCATTGTTCCCGGGTTGATGCTCAAGGATGGCAAACGCTACAAAAGCCCCGGTGATTTCGATGCGGAGTACGGCGTGGTGGAAAATACCTATGAGATACAGGATGCGGAGTACAATTCCAATAGGCGCACCAGTAAGCGCAGAACAAAGTCAAAGCAGCTGCCCGGCGTATCGCCGCTGGTATTTTCCCGTTTCCTGCTGGAATACACGGCATTTCTCTCCCTCTCCGACATGGGTAAAAACCTGCCGGACTACGAAGAGATCCCCGTACCGCTGGAGATGCCGGAGGATGTACGCACGGCCTACAAAGAGGCGGAACACGAATTGCAGAAAGTCCTGCGCACAGACCGGAAGGCGGCGCAGAAGATCCTGTCCACCTATCTCAATTTGCTGACGGTTTACCCGGATCAGCCCTATGATCAGCGGAGGTAGTGCATCCCATAAACGGAATGCCCATTGTAACGCCAAGAACTGCGGCGATTTTTCCCGATTGTTTCCCAAGGAGGAACGGGTATTGGAACTGGTGCGGCAGAAAGCGGCAAACGGAGAGCGCGTGCTCATCTATACCAGTTGGACGCGCACGGATTCACAGAAAAAGCTCCAGAAGCTTCTTTGCTCGGAAGGTTATCGGACAGAGATCCTGACGCCGCAGATCGCTACGGATAAGCGGGAGGACTGGGTCAACAAGCGTGTAAAGGGCGGTTTGCAGGCGCTCATCACCAACCCGCGCTGCGTGGAAACCGGCCTTGACCTCAATGCCTTTACCACAATTATCTTCTACTCCATGGGCTATAACCTCTTTACGCTGCGGCAGGCATCCCGCCGGTCATGGCGGATCAATCAGACCGCCCTCCAGAGTGGAGGTATATATGCTCTACTACGCCGATACCATGCAGGCAAAGGCTATGAAGCTGATGGCATCCAAGTTGGCGGTAGCGGGCATCATCGAGGGGACATTTTCTGAAGAGGGCCTTGCGGCCATGAGTGATGTAAAGGACCTGACCTCACAGATGGCAAAGGAGCTGGCGCTGGGAATCCGGGATAATGTGGAGGATATTGCGGCGGCCTTTCGGAAAATGGCGGTCATTAACCCGGAGCGGAAAAAGAACGTCGCAGCTGCACAGCCGAAAGATACTGCGGCAGAAGAACAAAAGGCGCCCGCAGCAAGGATTCCTTCGGCGTGCGCACGGCGCAGGCGCAAGTGCGTCAGGCACTTTATGAAGGGCTGCTTGCCAGGACTGCGGAAGAACAGAAGAAACGGAAGTCGAAGAAGGCAGAGGTGGATGAAAACCAACTGTCGATCTTCGGCTTTGCTGCGTAAAGGAGGAGATTATTTGAATGTAACGATCAATCGGGCGGAAATGCTGAGCGCCATCAAGCGTGCATCAGCCGTCGCACCGGCGGATTCGCCGTTGGACGTGCTCCGAGGCGCTTTGCTGGAGGCAGATGCCGCCGCCGGAAAGCTCACCGTCACCTCGACCAACTTGGAGGCGGCGCTGGAGGAAAAGCTCCCTGTGCCGTTCAGGAGAATGGGGCGCTGGTATTTGGAGCGAAGATGCTTGCAGAAATGCTCTTACGGCTGCCGCAGGATACCGTGCAGCTCTGCCGGGCGGAAAATCAGGGACGCATGACGCTCAGAAGCGGAGACGCCTGCTATGAAGTGGATGTATGGGAGCGAGCCGCTTTTCCAAAGCCGGATCTTCCTTTTCCGGAGGATACCGTCAAACTCAGCGGGATTCCCGCTATGGCGCAGCACACCGTATTTGCAACCGCGCAGGATAACAGCAAGCCGCTTCTCAAGTGCGTCAATCTCATGTTTACCAGCACGGGACTGCGCGCGGCCGGCAGCAACGGAAACTGTATCGTGACGGCCAGAGGTGACAATCAGAGCACGGGGGATGTGAGCCTGCTCATCCCCGCCGCCTCGCTTGGAAAGCTCTCGAATATGTGCCAGGACAAGGATGAATTCCGTGTCGGCACCACGGGAAAGAGCATCGTCTTTTTCCGCGAGAACTTCCTTTTCAGCGCGCGGCTCATGGAGGGCGGCTACATCGATACGGATCAGTTGGTAGGCAGCATCCGGAATGCGTTTACCGTGCTGACGGATATTCACGACATGAGAGCGGCGCTCTCGTCCGTCCTAAGCATTGGCACCGGAAACCGGGTGAAGCTCAGCTTTCAGGATCAGCGCCTTGTATTCCAATGCGCAGGCGATTGCGTCAGCGCATCGGCGCCCATTGAGGTAATTGCATTGACCGGCGCTCCTGCGGGGGACTACTGGTTCAACGCAAAGCAGCTTGTCACCTGCCTGAAAGCCTTGAGCGGCACGGTCACGCTGGGGATCGCGCAGGGCGGAATGCTGACGCTTGCCACGCAGGATGCTTACTATCTGCAAAGTGCCATGCGGCCGGAAACACAGAAGAAAACTCAAAAAGCCGCGCAGCCGGCTGCTGCGAAAGCGGCGTAAGGAGGGATGCCTTTGGTAGAGATTCCGACGATCTGCCGCTATTGCAGCGGTGCAGTCCATCTTGTTCCCGCGGCAAAGGTGTATGGCCCCGCGGCGGCAAAAAGACTGGGCTTGGAACGTGAGAAATTTTATCAATGTCAGAACTGCAATGCCCGTGTGGGCTGTCATAAAGGGCAGCACGCGGCCGTTGGGCAATCTTGCCAACGAAGCCCTTCGCATGAAGCGGATGGAGACCCATCAGGTCTTTGACAGCTTCTGGAAGGAGCGGGGCATGAGCAGAACGCAGGGCTATAAGTGGATGGCAAAGAAGCTGAGACTCTCTGAAGAGCTTGCCCACATCGGAGGCTTTGAGATGGATCGGTGCCAGAAGCTGATCCGGCTGTGCGAAAAGGAACGAAACAAAGAGAAAAAGAAGGAGACAGCATAAATGTGTGAGAGAACATATTGCCGGCATGAGCATGAGAGACTTTGCTCATGTCCGCCGGTCACTTGCAGGGATGCCCTTGGAATGGCCGCGCATTTGGCGGAGAACATGGAGCAAGTCCAATGGAGCCTGACCTACAACAGCCTGAAGGAGATAAAGCCCTATCAGCTGTGTCTGGTCGGGAAATGCAGGATCTGCGGCGGGCGGCTGTGCATGGAGCAAAGGCCCGTTGAGGCGGATAGCACTGACGGTTTCCTTGCTGCGGTATACCGGCATTTATACCATTTTCACCGCTCCATCGGTCAGTGCTTGCCTCGCGCGGCGTTTCGCACAAAGTTTGTAGAGATGTTCCGTAAGGAGGATCGCGCCGCTGTTGAGGACTGGCTGAGCATGCCGGAAAACCAGTCGATCCATGCCATGATCTGCGGAAATGCGAAGAGAGTCTATACCATCGTCCACTCCTGGGCGGATGCGGATCAGGGCAATTTTCCTGCTCCGGAAGGTATGGCAGCCTTCACTGTGAAGGAGGAGGCCCGCAAGGAGCTTGCGCGCCTTGTGACGGAGGAAAAGGAAAATCGGACGATCCGTTTCCGACAGAAGAATACTGTGAGGAGTACGGCGAGTATTTCTGGGAGGGTTACCGGGACGGCTATGCCGCCGGATGGTTTACCCGCTATGAGATCATCGAAAGTCCGCTGTACGCAGAAAATATCGAAGAAAAAGGAGGTGCGGCTGATGATGCTGCGAAAACCGACCTGCTCTGATTGCCCGCATAATCTCCAATACATGGAAAGATTGCCGATCAAGAAAAAAAGGCGTCACCATGCACTTGGGGGAGCGTTTCTGTGTTGCGGGAAAGCGCGCGAGGAAATTCAAACGCAGTGATCCCAAAACCTATGTGCCAAGCTGGTGTCCCAGGCTCAAGACTCCCTGTGAGCTGCGGATCTATGGCCTCAAGAATCAGAGAGAATGGAGGATGCACCGCAGTATGCGCGCGTATCTGGGCGAGGATACTTCTCCATCTGCATTCCGCTATGCGGTGCGCTATGAAGGACATACCGATCTGGCGCCGTATGAGTTTTTCGAGTGCTGCAACGAAAAATCGGATGATGAGATTTTGGGTGCAGCAGTCCAGCACTACGATGTTGTGGAAATTGACGACGGTATCAAGCCTGCCTTTTTCTACAAAACGGAGCATGGCTATGAGCTTTTATTCTCGTTTGATGCCAAGACTGCCAAGAAGAATATCAGGGAGGAAATTGATTGAAGGAAACTGTAAAAAGCTGCAGTAACTGCCGATATTCCTATGATCTGCCGAGCAATCGCGGACCGATGGCAAAAACGCAGTACTGTAGAAACAAGAACTATAATTCCGTGAACTACACCACCAAAATGTTGCTGGAGGACTGGGACCAAGGCCACTGCCGCTTTTGGGCGCCCATACCAGAGGAAGGAAACGACAATGAAAAATAATTACTCAATCGCTCAGCGCAACGCCATTGTGGAAGCAAATCTTTGGTGCATCGACAGTGTGATCCGTCAGAATTGCCCGCTCATGAGAGCGGCTCGGCTGGAATATGACGATGTGTACCAGCAGCTTGCGCTCCGGCTTATCAAGGCTGTGGCGGGCTATGACCCGGAAAAGGGACGCCTGGAGCAGCACATTTTCGCCCAGCTCAAGTATGAGCTTCTTAGCTGCAGATCGGCCTACCGGCTCTGCGGTATGACCGGCGCACCGCACTCGTTCCGAAAGAGCCATATCATTTCCATCGATACGCTCTCTGAGAACAGCAGCCTCTATGAAGAGGCGCTGGCGGCGTAAGGAGGCACGGAAATGACGCTGAGAGATAAGATGCTGGCGGTCATTGCGGATACCAATGATAGCGTAGCTGAGCGGGAGGAATTGGTGGAGATGATCGCCATTGCCCTGCTGACGCGAAAAAACCTGTTTGTTCTGGGTGAGCCGGGACAGGCCAAGAGCTATGCCATCAACCTGTTCCGTCGGCACATCACCGGTGCGCGGCAGTTTGAGCGGCTTCTTTCCAAGCAGAGCGATGAAGAACAGCTTTTCGGCCGTGTTGATCTTGCGAGTCTGCTGCCGGGCTCTGTGCCGCAAACTGTGCTGGAGCAGGACGCGACCTATCAAAACCAGCGCTTCAACCTGCGTGTCCTCGTCGAGGGCATCGGCTCCATGAAGGACGAGCCCGCAACATGGGAAAAGCTCAAGAGCGGCACCGAAAAGCTGGAGCTTTATCGTGCAGCGCTCTCGGCGCTTCACAAAAGCGAGCCCGCGGTGCAGACAGCCGGCAAAATTCCAGAGGCCGATATCGTATTGCTGGATGAGATCTTCCAAGTGCAACGACGGCGTGCTGAACTCACTGCTCACCGCCCTCAATGAGCGGAAATACACCAACGAGGGACGCACCTATCCCATTCCGGTCATTTCTTTTTTTGCGGCCTCCAATGAGATCCCTAATTTCAATGACCCGCAGGAAAAGATCCTGGAGGCACTGTACGACCGCCTGGAGCTGAAGGTCGTGACGGCCAATATAGAGGATCGGGGCACGCGCCTTGCCGTTTTGAAGAATAAGCAAACCGGCGCCTTCGGACAGATCTCCGCCACGATCACGTTGGAGGAGTTGCGGCAAATGCAGCAGGAGGTCGCGTCGATCCCCGTTCCCGACGCCATCAACGAGTTGGCTGACGATATCCTCTGCGAGCTTCGTAAAGATATGGCGGTGTCGGACCGAAAGTATCTGGGCTATTATCCCATCGCGCAGGCCAAGGCATGGCTTTCTGGCCATGACAAGGTAGAATCCTGTGACCTTCTGGCGCTGAAGAATTATCTCTGGCACCTGCCCTCAGACCGTGAAAAGGTGGAAGCGGTGCTCACCCGCCTGTGCGTCAACCCCATGCAGGATAAGGTCAACGATATCCGCGGTATGGCGTTGGAATCCCAGGAGGAATTTGACGCCGCGCTGGGGGATGGCAGCAAGGCCGATACTGCGCGCAAGGCATTTATCAAGCTGCGCGGTGAATTGACGCATCTTTATCAGATGCAGTGCAGCCTTCGCACGGCGGCGCAGTCTGACAGCGAGACAGCGCTGGTGGATGACCTCTTGGCCGATTTGGAGAAGATCAGCCGCAAGGCCCACGAGCAGACACATTTTACTTATACGACGCTGGAAGAGATTGCAGCGTTAAATTAAAGAATATTGGAGGAATCACGATGCTGAACAAGATCATTCTTATGGGAAGACTCACGCGCGATCCTGAACTGCGCAGGACGGAGAGCGGTACCGCCGTTTGTTCGTTTTCAATCGCGGTGGATCGGGACTTCAAGTCCAAAAACGGGGAAAAGGAGACGGACTTTATTGATATCGTTGCTTGGCGCGCCACAGCGGAGTTTGTGAGCAAGTATTTCACAAAAGGCCGCATGGCCGTTGTGGAGGGCCGGCTCCAGATCCGCGACTGGACGGACAAGGAAGGCGGCAAGCGCCGCAGTGCCGAAGTCATTGCAGACAATGTCTACTTCGGAGACTCCAAGCCGAAAGACGGCGGTGAGGAAGATGATGTTCCTGCCTATACCGGAGCACCCGACAGCTTTGCCGTGCCGGACGGCTTTACACCAGACTTTGGCGGTGAATCCGGGAAATGCCATTTAAGAGCACCAAATAAGCGAGGGAGGGCATCAGCCCTCCCTCCATATAAAGGATAAGAGGAGAAAACAAAATGAGTATTGTTTTTACGGAAGTACGGATCGAAGACCGTGATGGCGTGGAGCTTTCCTTTATGGAGGGCGGTTGTTTGGATGAATTTGATATCCGCGAGCTTTTGAAGCACGACCAGCCCTTCCGCGATATGTGGGACGCAGTAGGCAGCGACGCAAGGATCGCCGTCCAGCAGTATCGTTTCCGGGGCGGCAAACAGGGAGAAGAATTGGGTGACGAAAACCACTTCGCCCTGATGCGCGCGTATGATCGCGCACTCTCAGACGAGGACGGATCTACTTTTGTCGAACGGGACGATGTAGACTGGCTGGATGACTTTGAACTCACCAAAGACGATCTTGCAGACGGTAAGTGACAAACTCGCATTGATAGGGGAGCGTTTTATATGGAAATGAGTATTCCTAGCGCCTATTCCAAGAATGAATGCCAGAAGTATTTTGACTATCTGGAACGGCTGCGTCAAAGCGGCGAAACCAATATGTACGGAGCCGTACCATACTTGCAGGAAGAATTTCCGGAGCTGCGATATTCGCCGGAACGGGCAAGAAAAATTCTGTTGGCGTGGTTCGGCACATTTCGAGAGAAGGAGGCGGATACAAAATGCTGAAGCCCTACCGGACAGTTCAGGATGTACTTTCCTCTCCGTGGGCGCAGGTGCAGAGAGTGAAACGTAGTCCGCAACAGACAGACCGCGTTTTGCGCTCGACCAAACTGGAGGATAGCATTTACCGGGATCTGCGCATGGAGGATACGGGTATGGACGAGATCGAGAACAGCGCAGGCGAAAAGCTGCGCTCTTTTCCGGCGCTCTCACGGGATATTTTCCAGTCCTTTTATTCCCTGATGCCCCGGCGCAACGCGGACGATGACCTCTCAGTAGCGGCGCGGAAGATCAACATGCCGATTCTGGAGCACATCACCCAAAGCGACGACTACCTACGCTCAAGGCGGTGTGTGAGGGTCGGGAGCTTCCGGCCTATGAAGCGGCGGCAGAGTTTACTGCCCAGACCTCGGGAGAATTGGATAACTTACTTTCCCAATTGGGCGGAAAACCCGGCGCTGTGCAGACGCTGGAAAAGCTGGAGCAGGCAGAGAAAACCGCAGAGGACAAGCTCGCGGCACTGCTGGAGCAGCTTCGTGGGGCTCCGCAGGACGATCCGGCTCTGAGTGCCGCTGTGGTAAAAGCCGCCAATGACGCCGAGAGCAAACGGCGGCAGGCAGATGCGGTCAATAAGCTCGTTGACGCTGGCCTTGCGCAGAATCAGGCAGAAGCCGGTGCGCTGATCGCCCGCGCGGTGTCTGCTGCCGCGGAAAGGGCGGAAGAGGTACAGACGATCCTCAGCGCATGGAGCGACGCTCCCGGTGATATGCGGAAGACAGACGCAAATGCGGCGCTTTTGGAGCGTGTGCGCGATAGTAAAACGCTGCAGGACATTTCCCGCTATCTGGGGCGTTTCCGGGAAATTTTTGCGCAGGGCAAGCGCAATGGCTATTCCTATGGACGCGGAGAGAAATATGCGTTGGAGCTGGGAAACGACCTGTCCCGCGCACTGACCTCCGAGCTTGCCATGCTTGCTGTGCCGGAAACGCTGCCGTTGTTCCTGCGGAAGTATCAGCACCGGCAGATCAAGCAATACCGCCGGCGGGAGCCGGTCTATAAGGGCGCAGGTGATATCATATGCTGCCTGGATGAATCCGGCTCCACTGCGGGAGATCTGGCCGCGTGGGGAAAAGCTGTTGCCCTGACGCTGCTGGAGATCGCGCAGAGCGAGGGACGGAAATTCGCTCTTGTTCATTTCTCCGGCCCCGGCCGCTTTCAAACGGATGTATTTCTTCCCAGGCAGTCTTCTCTTGAAGAGAAGCTGCACGCGGCGGAAACCTTCTTGGGCGGCGGCACGGATTTTCAAACGCCGCTTGCGGAGGCGGAACGCCTTATGCGGGAGGGCGGCTTTGAAAATGCTGACATCGCGTTTATTACGGACGGTGAGTGTTCACTGCCAGAAACCTGTGTGGAGATGCTGCAAAAGGCGCAATCAGAGCTTCGCTTCACCGTCACAGGGATTCTGCTGGATGAGGGAAACGCCGGCATGGATTTCAGTCTGAAACCCTTTTGCCAGAATATTTACCGCACCAGTGAACTGACCGGGGATCAGATGGTCGAGGAAATTGTACTGGATCGCGTATGATATTGGTTGCGCACAGAAAGGAAACAGGCTATAATATTATGAAATATAAGGATGAAGGAGGACGGTTATGCAGACTCTTTACCATGGAAGCAGAGTGGTTGTGGAACAACCCGAGATCCGCATTCAAAAATTCCATAAGGATTTTTACTGGGGCTTTACTGCACCTCCTATGAACAGCAGGCGCTGCGCTGGGCAACGCGCTTTGGAAAAGCCGGGGTTGTCAATGTCTATTCCTTCGATGACCAGACCGAGCTCAAGATCAAGCGCTTTCCGGAAATGAGCGATGAATGGTTGGATTTTATTGCGGCATGCCGGAATGGAGTTCCCAATGACTATGATGTGGTGGAAGGCCCGATGGCGGACGATACCATCTTCAATTATGTGCAGAGCTTTTTGGATGGTGAGATCTCCAGAGCTGCTTTCTGGGAATTGGCAAAATTCAAGTATCCCACCCATCAGATCAGCTTCCACACTGCACGTGCTCTCGCTGCACTGAAATTTGAAAGGAGCTATGTCGCCAATGTGCAAGAGAAACAATGACGCGCTCTTTTTCACCTGTTCTCTGATCGAACAGCTTGGCCGCTCCCTTCACATGCGGCGCGGTAAGGTGGCTGCGGAACTGGGCGAGGCCGGCATTCAGACGCTCTACCGCAATGCAGACATTCTGCACTGTGAGCCGATCGAAAAGGTCGCGGACGATGTGATCACGGAATTTTCACTGCAAGGCGGAGACTTTGACAATCTTGCTGAGGCAAGATATACAGTCCCCGATGTGTGGACGATGGGAAAGGTCTATGCAAGGCTCATCGAGGATGTGTCCGATGAGGACAACATCGTAGAAACCATCTTGCAGGTCTTTACCTCCTGGATCGACAGTCTGCTTTCGGACTATAATGCTGCCTTCTATTATCAGCCCCGCGATTATATTGCGGAGTGCTACCGGCAGAAAACGGTCCTGGACGGTTGAGAGGAACGAAAAAGGCGATGGCTTTCTATCGCAACACTCATAATAGTAGAGGCGGGAACATCATTGAAGATGTTCCCGCCTTGTGCGTCTATTTGTCATCGCCTCTGTACATCTTCCATAAGCGCCCAGCCATCATCGGCCCAGATATTTCTCCGCCGATCTAGCAAAAGATTTGGGATAAAATATTTTGTGAGAACTGGCAAAACCCTGTGAAACAGCGCATTACACCGCATTTCCTGACAACAAGGCCCTCAAATTACTACGAATTTACTACTATACGGCATTGGCACAGGTGATGGGGAGATCGTAACGGTGGCTCTCTCCCAGCTCGGCAATGTAGGCGGTCGGCCCTATTGGTCCTGGTATGGCTTCGAGAGCCGGGTGGATTGGTGCGCCTGCTTTATTTCCTGGTGCGCCAACGAGTGCGGCTATCTGGACGCCGGCGTGATCCCCAGGTTCGCAAGCTGTTCCATCGGCATCCAGTGGTTCCGGGAGAGAGGACTGTGGCAGGACCGCAGCTATGAGCCGCGCCCCGGCGACCTGATCTTTTTCGATTGGGATGATGAGGACGAAGGCCAGGACGGAGCTGCGGACCATGTAGGCATTGTGGAAAAGGTGGATGGCGGGATTGTCTATACCGTGGAAGGAAACTCTGGCGATAGTTGCCGGGAAAATCGCTATGCCATAGGCCATTATGAGATTTACGGGTACGGCACACCGACTTATTAAAAGGGGAACAGCCTGTGGCTGTCCCTACATAGCGCAATAATATCCCTACTTATATTTAAAAATATGCTTATCGGCTTAACTCAGCAAGGCACAAGATTTAGGTGCCTTTCCCAACTGATTCTCGCTGTTCCTGCGATTGAATCAGGGGTAAAGCTGATCCATACAAGCCACATTTTGTAGGTTGCTGTCTAAAGTCGATAAGCATTTATAAAAATAATATTTTTTCACAAAACACTTGACAAATCAATAAAATCGAAGGCTTCGCCTTGAAAATGATCGCATCTACATACTATTGCTTCTCCCATTTGAATGCAGTCACCTGACTCCCATCGCTATAGACATAAGTATCTACTAAAATGCCCTTATGCTTTTTTGATACAAGTGCTTTTGATACAGGTCTCCACCATTATAATCTTCGACAATCTTTATGTTCAGAATCAGTCTACCACGACGGCGCAAGCCCTTGCACGCACCAAGACACGAATGACTACTTGGCTCAATAGTAACTTCCGAGGCCGTTGGAAGGAAGTGAGTGGTCCGAATGTTACACTTGCTTCCAATCAGTGGATGATCGTTATGAGAATCGGTAAGCAGGGAGGAAACTACGACTATCATTACTGGTATCGTACAAACGATGGTCCATGGGCTAATAAACACGGACAGACACCATCCGTCCTTCTGCCTGCATCTGATATGCCAACAACTAATTCTTCGTCTGGATGGACATTAAATGGAAAAACCGGATTTTACAATAGCAGTATCGTATATTGTCAGCTTTTAAGTGAATATGTAATTTCTTGCGCCTGTGTGCCTTTGTGTTATACAGGCGCATTTTGTTTTGGTTGCTTTGGGACAAATTGGTGCTGTTGACAAAGGGTCCCGTCAAGATTTATGCGCATTTACTATGGAAAAACTCCAACTATACAGTCTTTCCCCGTAATGCTACAATGAAGCTGTATTTCAGGGCGAAGTAAGTTAGGGCGGAGTAAGTTAGGAAAGAAAGAGTGGAAAGGAGGTAGTATGCCCTTTGCACAGCTCATGGCGGTTTTACCGCTTAGAGATGTGGCATGCTCCTTGCGAGTACCGTCGAACTCAAACGGCTTGAAATGTAATAAGGACGAGAATGAAACCGTAATTGCTCATAGGAGTGATTGCGGCCTTTTTTTGTCCCAAAATCGAAAGGAGTAATTTACTATGAGTGAACCCAGCAACGGCGCGTGGCCCTTTCAGGAGATCCCAGAAGAAGAAGGATTGGATATCAGCGCGATTTTTGGAAACAGCAGCGCTGCGCCGCAGGGAGACCCGTTTGCGCCTCCGGCGGCAGCACAGAGCGTTCCGTCGTCTCCGACACCCGTGGCGCAGGAAATCACACCGGCAGTTGCTGCAACATCGCAGCCGACAACCGCACCCATCGCCAAGGCGCCGGTCGAAGCTCCTGCGGAGAATCCCATTGCCGCGGCCTTTGAGCAGAAAACAGCGGAGAATACCAAGAAAGGCTTGTTGGAAAAGCCGCCGGTATTCTACCACAAGGGTGTGAAAGAGGAGATCGACGATCCCTCCATGACCTTTGAGGAGCTGCGCATCCGTAAGTCCGATGATTTTACCGATCTGGAGGAAGGCAAAAGGGTATCCTGGAGCGTGGAATACTGCGGCATTCGCAAGGAGGTCAAAGACCCCAAGGGGACCACGATCATTTCCATGAAGGAGATGATCGAACGCTCCCGCGAATTTCTCGACGCCCTCAAGAAAACGAAGGACAAAGATCCTTGCTGCTATGTAAAGCCCAAGGTGGAAATGAAAACCAAGGGAAATGCCGCTTATAAGGGGAAATTCGGCACCTTGGAAGAGGCTCGCACCTCGGATAAGGTCATCTGCCTGATCCCCTCCAACGACGGCAGGATCTATGAGCTTCGTAAGATGGAGCAGGGCGAGTTTATCGCCCCCAAAAAGAATGTGGTGGATTTCTCTGAGGTCAGAGCCGGGTTTTCCCCGGCTCTGCCGAAGATCCCCGCCGAGCTGATGGGACAGATCATCGCCTTTTTCCGTGCCTTTATGACGGATAATGGGGAGAATGAAGCATTTGCCCAGATTTACTGGGACAAGGCGGAAAAACGCTTTTTTTGCCTACGTCCCCAAGCAGAGCGTGTGCAAGGAGGAAGTAGAGGCCAATCTCCATGACTGCCCCTATGACGATGAAGAGCGGTATCTCTGCTACGCGGATATCCACTCTCATAACAGCATGGATGCCTTTTTTCTCCGGTAAAGATGATCAGGATGAGCGATGCTCCACAGGACTCTACCTCGTTTTGGGAAAACTTGATAAATTCTATCCGGACATCAAGGCTCGTATTTTCTGCGGTGACTCCTTTGTATCCATCGATCCCAATATTGTGATGGAAGGATTGGAGCAGCCGTTTCCCAAGGAATGGCTGGCGCAGGTAAGCATCCGCAGCAGAAAGCCCGAACGATTCAAAAAGCCGGATAAGCGCAGCTTCCGGGACCTTCTGGAGGAGGCGTTCCTATGAAGTTTCCAACGGATCGCCCGGTCAAGGTGGTCATGCTGGGAGCTGGCGGCACAGGAGGCTATGTTGCCCCGTATGTGTTTCGCCTGCTTCATATGCTGGATCGTCCTGCCCGCTTTGTTGTCTGCGATGGGGATATTGTCGAGCCAAAGAACCTGGACCGGCAGAGCTTTGTCCCCGCAGACTTGGGTGAAAATAAAGCCCGCGTGCTGGCAGAGCGGTATTCCACTGTGCTTGGAATGGAGACAGAGTATGTTCCCAGCTTTATTGAAAAGCTGCCGGATCTGATGGAACTGATCGAGCCGAAGGAATGGGAGCTGAATCCCTATTCTACCAAGCGGACGAAGGAAATGGTACTGCTGCTGGGCTGCGTGGATAACAATAAGACGCGGCAGCTCTGCCATCAGGCTTTTCATCAGAGCGAGGAACTCATCTACATCGACAGCGGCAACGGAAAGTACACCGGACAGGTCGTGTGCGGCGTGCGAAGAAACGGAAGAACGATCCGCAAATCCATCGGCGGCGTTCATCCTGAAATGCTGAAGGACACCGACCTGTTCCCTTCGGAGATCAGCTGCGCGGAAGCCGCACAGGAAGATCCGCAGAGTATTGTGGCCAATGTGACTGCGGCGACCGCTGTGCTCATCATGGTCTATAACATTCTGACCCATGGAGAAAACAATGCCTTGCAGACGGATTTTTCCACCCAAACGATCCGGATGCAGACGGTGCTGGAAAAGAAGACAAGGAGGCGTGCGGCATGAGTCGTGCAGTAGTTGACGCAAAAGAGTTTTCCCATGCAATGAGCAAAATCAGTAAGATCCTTAAAAAGTGCGCAATACCCATTCTGGAGGAGGTCTGTCTCCGGATTCAGAATGGGCGCTGCACATTGACGGCAACAGATCTCGAAACATGGCTTACAACAGAGCTCCCGGCTTCGGGCGATGATATGTTCTTTGCTTTCCGAAAAACCAAGGACATCCTGCGCGCCTGTTCCCACTTTGCCGGTGAGCTGACGATGGAATTTTCCGAAACGCAGAGCGGCAGTAAGAAAGCCGGAAGGGTTTTGCTCCGCTGTGAACGCCGCGGCGCGGAATTTGAGGTCTACGACGGAGCGGATTATCCGAATATGCCGCAGGCTCCGGAGGGCGATGCATTTTCAGTAAGCAGCGCAAGGCTTTCCGCCTGTGTGGAGCGTGTGCGCTATGCTGCGGAAAAGCCAAGCGTGAGTGCAAGACCCGCTGCGATCTGCGTGCAGTTTTGCGGGAATCGCGTCTACGCACTGGATGGAACCCGCCTTGCCTGCGATACGCTGGAAGGTGTTTCTTTCCCAAAGCCTTTTTTGGTGCGCGCCGATGTGCTTGCGCACCTGAGCGCTTTCGGCAAGGAAGATATGACCGTGCGGATCGGAAGCAGCCATGTGCTGTTTGCAAGCGGCAATTTGCGTATGCTTGCCCGCTTACAGGGCGTGGATACCTATAACGTGGATGCAGTGATCCCTAAAGGGTATCGGGAGAGTGTGACTGTCAAAACGGCTGACTTTGTGCGGGAACTGAATTACCTGAAGGAGTGCTCTGTGCTCACGGCAAAGCCTTATGTGCGCTTTGCAGGCGAACAGCTTTCCATTGCGGCGTCCGGCGGAGCATTTGAAACCGGCATTGAGGTGAGGGGCCGCGGAGACATGGTTCTCGGCTTTGACCTCTATCATATGCTGGATGCCCTGAATCAGTTTAAAGGGAGAAGTGGAGGTTTGCATCCATCTCAGCAGTCCTCATGCTCCCATCGTGATCGATGCTGCGGGGCGCAGTGATTTTGCCCTGGTTGTGCCGGTCCGACTGAAAGAGGAAATGGCAGCTTGAAAGGAAAAAAGATGGCATAGCCATCTAAAAAAGAAAAAGGAGAATACAAGATGAAAACTGTTTACATTCCCAAGGGAGAAACCGTCCATTATGAGTCTCTAACAACGGAGCATCTGGTGGTGCATGGCCGCCTTCGTGTGACCTATGGCGTCAAGGCGCAGAGCATCACCGGAAGCGGCGTGATCGACGCCGGCAGCATCAACGCGGATACCGTCTGCATCGACGATGTGGAAAGCGGCACCGTGATCTGCAAGCGCCTGATCGCCAAGCGTGTGCAGGCGCCGGAGGTGTTTGCCTCCGAGAGTGCCGCCGTGTCCTGCTTCCTCTCCGCAGCCTATGTGGAAACGGGAAAGCTGACGGCAGCGATCAGCGAGGTGGATGAGGTCGTGGCGCAGGAGGTCGTGAATCTCACGCCGAAAAAGCGCACCCTCTTCGGTACACTCTTTGCCTCCATGCTGCGCTGGTTCTGGACGGCGCTGACAGCACCCGGGCAGAAAGCTGAAGTTCTGGATGCTGAATTTGTGCCCGCGCAGGAAGACCACACGGAAACTGTGCAGAATGAAGGGAGCGCGGAGTTCTCTGCATCTGACCAGAGTGTGCCGGAAGTCGAAGAAAAGCAGGAAGATGTAGTGGATGAGGAACTCAACCGTATCGTTGGGCTCTTTAAGCTCTCACGTGAGCAGGGTTATACCCTCAAGCTGATTCCCGGGACACCGGAGGAAAACGCGCCTGTTTTCGATTTCGAAAACGAGCGCATCCTTCGCCCCGCAGCTTAACTGCCTATGTGTGAAGTGAAAGTGGAAAGCAGAACCCGCGTAGAGGAACACGGTCGCACTGTGCTCTATGAAAAGATCTATCGCGGTGTTCCGACGCAAGGCGGCGGACTGCGCCTGCTGGCATATTATGAGCGGCGGATCCCCCTTGCCCGTATGCAGATGGAGCTGCGGGCGGCGGGACACGAAAAAGAATGGAAGGGAGCGGCGTGAGCCGCCCGAACGGAAGGCAAGGAACAGATCGTGTTCCTTGCCCTCTTTTATCCGGAAATAAAGGAGGATACAACATGTCTATCAAATCGCAGGAAGGTCACATGCGGCAGCTTGCGCTGCTGCTGACCACTGATTTAGGTTGCATCTTTGGCGAGAGGGAAAGCGGACCCAATGGAAGTAAGAAAGCTTTTTTGAATGTGGGAAAGGTATTCCTCCGCGCCCTTGCCAAGGATCTTGGACTGCATGAGGTTACAGTCAGTGCAAACAGCGGCGGCATCGCGGTGTCGGGAACATGCTCCCTTTATGGAATGTGGGAGGACAGAGGCATTGCGGTGTGGATCGAGCAGCGCTTATGCGCGGATGGGAAAGTGCTTTGCTATCGGACGATCCGAAGCAGCAGGGACTTCAAAGGCGGATACAATCATTTTCTCACCAGCAGCGACCTGAAAACCTGGTCATATCCGCAGCTTTTGGAGACGCTGAGTGCCTTGCGGAAGGATGGGTGCCGTTATGAGCGAGCTGCCTGACCTTTCCGCGCAAAAGCCGTATGCTCTGGATCAGCTTGCGCAGCTTCAAGGCAAGATCATCCAGCTCTCCAAAAGCATGGTTTTGCAGCGGGCGAGGATTGAGCGCTGCCGCCAAAGCGACCTTGCTGCGGCACGGGACATTTACGCGGAACTGAGTAGAACGCGGGAAACCTTGGTGGAAACACTCGCACAGGTGCGGCTTTTCCTCATGGAAATGGAGGAATACGCACTTGCGAAAGTATCCGGACAGCTTCGGCAGGGCCTTGCAGGATTTGCATTGATGAGCACCGGCTATAAGAGCGTCTACGAGGCGCTGAGCCGCTTCGCGTCATCCCTTCCTGTAGGGCAAAAGACCAATGCTGCGGTGGTAGGTCGGCTGATGAACAACATTAAGCTGGGCTATTACCCAACAGACCCGGATAATATCGATCTTCTTTTGCGGGGGATCCGATTTCCGGAGGGTGTGACCACGAACTTGTTGGATCCCTGCTGCGGCTGCGGCAAGGCCCTGCGTCAGCTGGCGCAGGGGAATAACTGCTACGCCTACGGCGTGGAGCTGGACGAGAGCCGCGCAGAGGAAGCACAGACAAGGCTTCACCGCGTCGGCTTCGGCAGCTTCTTTCACAGCCGCATCAGCCGGGAAGCGTTCCATCTGCTGTTTCTGAACCCGCCGTATCTCTCGGTCATCAATGAGAGCGGCGGACGCTCCCGGCATGAAAAGCGATTTCTGATTGAAAGCCTGCCTGCGTTGGCATACGGCGGCCTACTGATCTATGTGATTCCCTATTACCGTTTGACACCGGATATCTGCTGCATCCTTGTGGACAATTTTGATGATCTTACCGTCTGGCGCTTCACCGACAGCGAATTTCGGAAATTCAAGCAGGTAGCGGTGCTGGGCATCCGAAAGCCCCGGGGGACAGAACTGCAGGATACCCTCTGGCTGGAGGAGCTTGCGTCCGCACCCATGTCCATTCGCTCTCTTGCAGAGATGCCGGAAGAACGCTACGCTCTGCCGGATCACCCGATAGAGGTCAACACCTTCAAGGGTGAGCGGTTCAACCAGAAAGAATTGGAGCAGCAGCTTCGGCGTTGCAACAGCTTTGCGCAGATGATGGCGCGCAGCGAACTGGACAGCGGCGTAAAGCGGCCGCTGCTCCCGCTCTCCATCAGTCAGATCGGACTGATCGGCGGCTCCGGTATGATCAACGGCCTCATAGCGTGCGATACGCCGCACATCATCAAAGGCCGCATCGTCAAGGTCATCCGCACAGAGAGCGAGGAAAAGTTCAGCGCGCAGGGCAATCACATTGGCAGCGAAGTGAAAGAAACCATTACAAACAAAATGATTTTCAATGTCCTGACGCCAAACGGCTTTAAGGCATTGACATGAAAAGAGGCGGAATTTATGCAAGACAAAAAAGCGCGTTTTCGCTGCGGACAGCTCTGCGCGACGCCTGCGGCATTGGATAAGGTCGGAAGAGCAGGGCTGATCCGGCTTTTGGAACGCCATCTGAGCGGCGATTGGGGTGATACCTGTGAAAGCGATGCAAGGGCCAATGAAGAGGCGCTTCGCAGCGGAAACCGGATTATTTCATGGTATCAGGTATCCAAAGAGCTTCGCATTATGATCATCACGGAAGCGGATCGCTCTGCAACGACGATCCTGCTGCCGGGAGAATATTGAGGTGAACGAGAATGAAATTTTGCAACATGGCAGTTGTTGTCCCGGTAGATCAGCTCACCGGCAGCAAGGCCGCGCTCAGCGCGCAGGTTTGGGGACGGGCATCCAATCTGCTGATGCCTGCCTTGGGAAAGCTGTACCGCCAGTTCCATCCCGCAAATGACGCATGGGGCCATAAGCTCACCAGTCCTTTCGGCGTGGTGCTGGGCTGTCAGGAGCCGGAGCTGTTCTTAACGCTCTTCCTGACCGGGCAGCAGACACAGCAGGAGGCCGTTGCATTTCATGCAGCCGCCATGATCAAAAAGGTGGATATGGACAAGGCACAGAAAGCGGGCGATTCGCTTATCTGCCCCGTAGTGGTCGATGGCAGCGATCCGGAGCTGATGATTCACGCGCTGTGGCACATTTCGCTGCAAAAGGCGCGCCGCTCCCGGACTGCGGGATCTACTATGCCGCCCTCGGGCGTGCGGTCGCATCTCAAGAGGAACAGCGGGCGATTCTGGCAAACCCCGCCGGATATGCCCTTTGCGTCGTGCGGCTCAGCCCGGAGGTGGAAAAAAGATGACTGCATTTGATCAGGATATTTTCATAAAAATGCTGCTTTCTGTTTCGCAAAAAGACGACGCGGCGTTATTCCCTAAATCAGAGCACAGCCCGTATATCCAAAAGCTGCTGGAAGCCTTTGATAAAGAAGAAACCATTGACCTTTCTATCATTGATTGGGATGCGTTCCAAATAGAGAATGTAACGCCCGAAAATTATGAATGGGTCTATCATCGGGTCTTCGATGGTTGGATACAGGGCTTTATCCACTACTGTCGGAAAGCTCCTGTTTTCCGGCGGCAAGAGCGCTCTTTCTTTTGAGGTGCCGGTTATGTATGGAATTGAGTATGAAGACGATATCCTGCTGCTTCTGCGTATGATTAAATTCCTGCATATGCAGTCTCCGGATGCCGCACACATCTTTTGCCAAAGCCACCCTGTCGTTGATATGGAGGAGCTTCTCATGGTGATCGATGAAGTTATGTGGGATATTTTTGACGATGTGAACTTTTTCTTTGATGAAGAGTATGAAGCGACCGTCGTGCAATGCTCCCATCCAATCATCGACCGGCTGTATGAGCGGGGGCGCGCTTCTGATCCGAAGCACGGAAGCAGGCAAAGCGTATGGAGTAAAAAGCTGCATGATATTACTGAGTATTTCGTGCTGGGGGCAACAAACTCCGTTTACAAATTCTCACAGCATATCGCCGGAGATCATGTCGTTCTGGAGTTTTGCCTGTCGCCGGATTACTACGAGCCGCTCTATTTTGCAAATTCGCTGGTGGATCTGCTTCGTTACTGCCAATGCAGCGTCCGGCGAATAGAGGCAAAACTTGCTGAGAGAGAAACGGAAAACATAAGAAAGGAGGCTGCCTGATGCAGCCGGCTGAAAACAAGGATTATTCGAGAGATGTCATTCTGCGGTTATCTCCCACCAGAAATACGATCATTGTAGAGGAGCAAAAACCGGGCGGCATTGCCGCCTACAGGGAAATTGATCCTCTGGAGCTGTACTATGTTATCAACCAGAGCTATGCCAGCAATGATTATCTGGACAGCGGCTTTCTTCCGGAACACTGCCTTCACCTATCCATGTCCGCCACGGAGAAGTATTTCGTGCTTTGGAATCCGGAACTGCGGGCAGATGTGATCTATGGGGACAGGGAATACCCAAATTTTCCGATTCCCCGCATGGTGTTTGGCGTGCGGGTTCTGGAAAACGGCAAAGTCGCGGAGTGTTCCATGGGCGTCGTTGCGGATGAAGCGCCAACTATGGATACGCTGATGTTCTTTTACCCCTTTTCCAATGTCCATTCGAATGATCGGGTCTGCACGGGCAACAATGTGCTGCCGCGGTATCGAAAGATTTCCGCGCTGAAGAACTTTCCCCGGTATCTGCTGGGTCTACCTGACAACGACGATATGTATGACAGGGAGCATAACAGATTAAAGCTTTCGCACGGAGAGCTTCTGGAGCATCTCAAGGACAAAGATCCCGCATATTACTACACGGACATTCTGGTATCCAACGGAAAAACACTGGGAGATTTTATCAGCAGGAGGTAACATCATGGCACAGCTTAACCCAAAAGAAATGCAGCAGGCTCTCGCAAAGCCCTTCGCCCCGGAGGATCTGGAATGGCGGCTGCAGAACACGATGGAAGAGCAAATGCGCGGCCTGGCCGTTCCCTATGTGACAAACCGCGCCATCCAGAACCGCTTGGACGAGGTCTGCGGGCCGGAGAACTGGTATAACGACTTCAAGCCCTGGCACAGCAACGGGAAAAAGGAGGCGCAGCTTTGCGGCATCGCCATCTACTTTGAAGGCCGCGGCTTCATTACCAAGTGGGACGGCGCCGAGGACTCGGATATCGAGGCTGTCAAGGGCGGCCTATCCGACAGTATGAAGCGCGCTGCCGTCCAATGGGGGATCGGCCGCGTGCTGTACGACCTTAATACCGTCTGGGTCGAAATCGAGAAGCGCGGGCGCAGCTTTGTGATCAAGGACAGCGAACGCGTCAAGCTGGATAACGCTTATCTGAGCGCGCTGAAGCGCCTGGGGCTGACACCGGCCGCGGCCTGCGGCATTCAATCGCTGCTGACGCCGAAAACCCTGCCGGGGCAGACAGCACCGGAGGAAAACGCGCCTGCAGCAAATCCGCAGCCAAAGCAGGGAAATTCCCAGCCCGCGCCTGCATCGGCTCCGCAAAGAGCAGACCGGCCTGCGACACGGAGCGATTCACAGCAGACTCCGTCCGCACAGCAAAGCAGAGCGACAGCTTCCCGCACCGTCCCCTTTACCCTGCCGCAGAGCGCAGCACGGCAGAGAACAGACTGCTATGTGGTTCTGAGCACCAAGGTACAGGGCGGTATGAGCGGCAGCAGCACGCTTGTTACGCTCCGAGCGCCGGACGGCAAGCAGATCCCGGCCTTCGCCCGCGGCGCACGGCCCGAACTGAGCACAGGCACCGTTCTGAGCAATGTAAAGATCACCATGCGTCAGCAGGATACCGTAGCATTTTACGTGCTGGAATCCTATGAGATCGTCCCGCAGGAGGACAGGGCGGCGTAAACAGCGATTCAGCGAAAAACGGAAAGGAGCAATTCTTTGAAAAAGATCGAGCAGTTTCAAATTACCAGCCTGATGCTTTCGGGCTTCAAGTCCTATGAGGAGCCGACAGAGCTGGTGTTCGGCAACCCCACGGTCATCACAGGCGGAAACGGGCGAGGGAAAAGCAGCATTGCAGACGCCATCGCCTTTGCCGTTACCGGCTGTCCCTTCTTTGGAGAACGTGGAATTGATCGCCTGCACAATGAGAATAACCCCGATGTCGCCATTCGGATGTGCCTTGTGGACGAAACAGGCACGCTCCATGAGCTCAATCGCACCCGCAGGAAAAACCGCATGACCATCACCTATGATGGCTATGAGATCCGGCAGTTGGATCTGGCAGATCTCTTTGGAGAGCGGGATGTGTTCTTGTCCATCTTCAATCCCTTGTACTTTATCGAGGAGTTGGGAGAGGATGGGAAAAAGCTTTTAGAGCGGTATCTTCCCACGATCCCTCATGAAACGGTACTCTCTCAGTTATCTGAGCCCGTGCGGGAACATCTCAAAAACGAGACGATTCTCTCGCCGGAGGGCAGTCTCAAGCGCTGCCGGGAGGAGATCCGGGGTCTGGAGGAACGCATTACCTATCTGAGAGGCCAGAAGGACTTGGCGGCGTCGCAGGGGGAATCCCATGAGCAGGCCGAGCAGGAGCTGACCTTGCAGGCAGACACCCTTCGCGAGGAAATCGCGGAACTGGAGCAAAGGCAGTTTTCCAGCATGGATGTAAGTGACATGCAGGAGCGGCTTGTAGAACTGAGCGGACGATATGAGGAAGCTGCCAGGGATGAACGCACCGATACTTCCAAATTGCGGGAACAGATTCAGACCTTGCGGGAAAAGATCGCCCGCAGAGAAGGGGAGCAGTACCAGTCCAAATTCACGGAAGCGTTGGCGGAAGCGTCTGCCAGAGTCAAAGACCTGGGCGTGCGGTATCAGCGGGAAAGCGCTGCATATAAGGCGTTTCACGCCGGGATGGAGTGTCCTGCCTGTCACCGGAGCGTGACGGAGCAGAGCTTGCCCGAAGTGCAGGCGGCGCTGAAAAAAGTGCTCTCCGAGCTTTATGCTGCCGGCAGTGAACAGCGCGCTCAGCTGATAGAGCTTCAGGAGATGGACAAAAAGGCTGCGGATACCTTCGCACAGTTCAAAGAAGATGACCTTGGCAAATGGGCCGCGGAAGCTGCGGAAATGGAGCAGCGCTGTGCCTCGCTTGCGGAGCAGGCTTCCGCAGAAATGGAGCGCCTGCGCGCAGAGATCCAGACGCTGACTGCTGATCTGGAGTACGGCAATCTTTCGCAGGCGGAATACGACCACCTCGGTACATGCCGGGAGAAACTGCGGCAGAGCGAAGCGAAAATAGCGGCGCTTCAGACCATGACGGCGGCGCAGCTTCCTGATTTTGACCGGGAGATCGCGCAGGCCAATGCCAGCATTGCGGAGATCAAGCGCAAAATGGCCAATGTGATCGCGTACATCAGCAAGCGGGCGGAGCTGACCTTCTCGCAGCTTAAAATGAACCGTGTGGAGATCTCACTCTACGATGTGGTGAAATCCACAGGGGAAGTCAAAGATACCTTCAAATTCCAGTATGGCGGTCGCCGATACGACCGGCTCTCTCTTTCGGAGAAGATCCGGGCCGGCATGGAGGTCTCTGAGCTGATGAAGCGGCTGACGGGACGAAATTACCCCGTGTTTGTCGATAACATGGAGTCGGTAGATGACCTTGCCAATGTAAGGCCCACAGGACAGATCATCATGGCAAAATGTGTCAGCGGCGCGGCGCTGCAGGTAAAACCCATAAGACCCATTGTCTTTGCGGAGCAGAGAGCCGCATGATGGAGGTGAAACCGTTTGGCCGCAAAAATTTACGATAAGATCCCCATTGTGGAAACGGCCAGACGGTGTGGGCTTGTCCTCGACTCCCGGACGCTGCGGCGAAAGGAAGTCGAGGCAAGCTGCCCCTTCTGCGGTGACCACGGGCCGGGGAAATATCATTTAAGCCTTAATACGGATACCGACCAATACCGCTGCAATCTCTGCGGCGCACACGGAAACAGCGTGAGCTTGTATGCGCGGATCAAAGGGATCTGTAACAAAGAGGCTTATTTGGAGCTGGCGCGGGAGGCAAGGTGTACCCTTGCCCCAAGCGCCATCTCCCCAAACACAGGAACGGCAGCCCTGCTCATTGGAGCAGCGCCATGCCGTGTATTCGGATATGCTGGCGCATCTGACGCTTCTCCCAAAACACGGCGAGAATCTCTTAGAACGGGGCTTGAGCGAAGAGCGCATCCGAAGAAACGAGTATCGCAGTATGCCGGAAACAGAGCGCGGGCGTCGGCTTTTGGCCGACCTCCTGCGCAGTCACGGCCATGACCTGCACGGTATTCCGGGCTTTCGCACCTATTATGGTGACTGGACACTCTCCGGCCCCAACGGTTTCTTGATTCCGGTTCGGAACAAGGATGGGCTGATTCAAGGGCTGAAGATCCGTCTGGATGATGCGCAGCAGGCCAATCGCAAATACCGCTGGCTTTCCAGCCGAAATCTGCCATCCGGCACCCGCAGCTATTCGTGGGTGCATGTGACAGGGAACACCCAAAGCAAGCGTGCGTTTCTGACGGAAGGTCCGCTGAAGGGCGATGTAGCCAGTTTCCTTGCACAAGATGCGCTCTTTATTTGCATCGGCGGCGTCAACGCGCTGAACGGTTTGAATGATACCATCCGGAGTCTTGGCGTCCGCGAAGTCGTAGAGGCGATGGACATGGACCAGATGACCAATCCAAATGTGCGCAGCGCCATTCTCACCATGCGGAAGGAAGTGCAGAAAGATCCCAGGTATTCGCTACTCAAAATACACATGGAATCCCGCCTATAAGGGAGTGGACGACTACCTTCTCAGTCAGGCGGCAACCATGTAACAAAGAAAGGACAGCAATATGGAAGAAAAGATCATCAACATGAATCAGTTTCTCGGTGCGACGCAGGGCGATCAGGAGCATATGCTTGGAAAGTTCTTATACTTTTCTCTTGCAAACCTGCTGCTGGATAAGGATGAACTGTCCTCGCTATGCGAGAGCATGGGCATTCCCTACACCGGCAGCACCCGGCTTTCTCGGCGATGCGTTCCGCTCTGCCACAGGCGATATACGGGAGAGGGTTCCGGTCACGGTAGACGGTGAGACGAACATCTATCTTGCCTATTGCCGCGATAATAAGCGCACCGCCGGTGTTTTTTCGCGGGAACTGGTCAAAGAGACCTTGAATCGTGAAACCAACCGGTATGAAAAGCTGGCGAATATCAGCTGCGGTAAGAACGACGGGATGTTCCGCTGTGATAATCTCGTGCTGGACGATGCGGTGGATGTGCAGGGCTGCTGCCGAAAAGCGGAGGAGCTTTTTGAGCTCTACCAGCGCTGCGCAAACCGCAAGCAGATTGAGACCATCTGCGTTAATTTTCTGCGGGGAATGGAGGCCACCAAACTGAGTGTCACCGGCCATATGTACTTTGTCCCCCGCACTTTTATGGAGCGCGTGGATATTTTCGAGGACTTCATCACCCTGCTCAGCGGACTGAATAAAAAGCAGACGCCGCTGGTGGTCAACAGCTTCTACATTATTGACGACGCCAAGCAGCGCGAGAAAATGACGGAAGAATTCTATCTGGCAGTCAAGAAAGAGATCGCCGCCTATCAGGAAAAATGCGATTACCTCATCAAGAGCAGCAGCCAAAGTCCCGCAGTTATGGATCGCTGGGTACTCAAGGTGCAGGCGTTGGAGGAAAAGAAACGCCACTATGAGGGTGTGCTGCAGCGTGAACTGGACGGGCTGGACGATGAGTTTTCCGTCTTGAAGCTTCTTTCGCAGGAGCTTCAGGTACGGGCCCGCAGTATTCGCAGCCAGCGGTTTCAGCAAAAGGCTGCGTAAATAAAACAATGGGGGCATTGGCAGTTGAGCCAATGCCCCTTTCGATTTCGATGATAAGTGCGTCAAATAGCAAGTATTAAGTTCGCTATATCTGAACAATCCTGCGCGAGTATTGTAAAAAATGATCTGCGTTAACGGAGTTTTGGCCATTGAAGAGCAAGAAGGCTACTTCCCCTGCGCGAGTATTGGATCGGTTTGAAGCCTCCATTGGATGACTGGTCTGTACTGGGGAGCCGCTTGAAAATAAAAGAAAAGGCGATAACTTTTCTGGAAGCGTCCAAAATAGGAGGACTTCATCGTAATAAGTATAGTAGGAGACACAAGAGAGTTTTATATATCGCATTTTGATGTGTAAGTGAAGCAGTCCGAAATGATCAAGTGAAGCTAGAAGACGCTGCTATGAGCCATCATGCAAAACGGCTGGGAGAGGCGTTTACCTTCTCTCAGCCGTTCGTTTTGTTTGAAACCTCTTCTTTGCAGTGTTCCTTCTCATAGCGGATCTGCTGCAGCACTGCTCTGGCGGCAGCTGCAGCCATGCGCTGTTCCTCTTCACTAAAACTGGACAACTCTTGAAAAAGCTGTTCGGTATCCTGCGCCAGACCGCAATCGTAATTAAAAATATCATTAGGGGCGATGTCCAGCAGGCGAACCATCACAAACAGATTTTCAAAACGGGGATTTCCCCTGCCATTCTCTATTTCCAGAATCGTTCGTGGCTGAACCCCGACCTTTTCTGCGAGATAGTCCTGTGTGATCCTCTTGCGCTTGCGGGCTATGCGAACGACCTTGCCTAAGTTAATCTTCGCTTCCTGCATTATAACTCACCTCAACATAATCTTATAATGCAGTATGATAAGTATGAATGCGTTAATTCAGCATACAAAGATGTTCTATACTTCACTAATGGAAGGAGACTTTGTATGATACCTTCGTAGCATACGGATTGCAGTACCTTCTCCACAAATGGCGGATGAAGTTCTACTGCAAGACGTATGCTACGGCACTTCTATGTGAGTTTTTGCAGCATATTGGCAGGATATTAAACGCATATTTTCCGGAGGACAAGCCAGCAGAGATATTCTTGACAGCCGTTCAGTACGGGATGCCGCACAGAGAGAGTGTGCGTCGGCTTCTGTACGATCTTGATTTCAACCATGGATCGCTGCGCTTCCGTAGTTGGGATAACTCCATATTTTCTCAAGGCACTTTCGCGGGTTATGATATCCGTGAAAGTGCCTTTTGCTTTGCCATATCAGGCAACCGACAGATTCGCTGCCGTTCTCCGCCTGCAGCGCTCATGGCAATCAAAAATCTATAACAGAAAGGAAAGTGCTATGAGTAAGTACGTTTTGAAGCTGTTGGAGAGCTATAACGAGCGTGAACGCAAGATTGCGGTACTTCGGTATAATCTGGAGCACCCGGCCAAAGTAAGCAGGTCAGAACAGATCGAAGCCATGAACTTCGGACATGGCGATGGTCTTGACCATAGTGCGGGACATATTTCCAATAAGACCCTCTACATTGCACTCAATTACGAAGAACAGGCGGAACGCATGAATGCAGAGTCAGCACACGAAATTGCAAAGGAACTGTTTGCTTTGGAATGTGAGCAGAGACGCCTGACATACTTTATTGGTCTATTGGATAAGCGGCAGGCTGAGGTGATTCGTCTGGTGTTTGTGGACGGAATTCCCACGAAGGAAGTTGCTGCCAGCTTTGGCTTGACCTACCGCACCATCGACCGGATCAAGCGTACTGCCATCGAAAATCTTGCGGAGATGTATGCCTATTCCGATCAGTTTCGCGTCTGATTTTTTGAAAATGTCCTAAAATGTCTAAGCCGATGTACTTGAAGTGTCATATGGCGCTATGGTATGATTAGGCTGGTAAAAGGAGATGCCTCCGACGAACGGGGGCATCTCCTTTGCCGTTTGGCTGTCAATCAATATTATTTGAGAGAGGAGTTGTATCATGGCTCTTACGTATCAAGGAAAGTTATTTGCAGAATATCCTGATGTGGTATCCGTTAAGCAGATGTGCATCATGTTGGGCGGAATCAGCATGAAAACAGCTTACAAATTGTTGGGGAACGGTGAAATTCACCATCTGAAAATTGGTAAGTCATTTAAGATTCCGAAGATTTGCGTGATTGAGTATCTGCTTGGCTGACGGCGAAATTTCGGCGCAAGGATTTCAAAATAAAGTTTATAGGCACATTGGAGAGAACGGCAGCTTATGGTATAATTGATCTGCCATTGACAGATAGGTTGTACCGCTACAAAAAGGAGGAACAACATGGTAGCGGGTCATCTGCAAACAAAAAAGGTTACTATTATATGGTGCTGAATTTGAAATCCGAAGATGGCAATCGCAAGTCCAAATGGATTTCAACAGGGATACCGGCAACTGGGAAGAAAAGTGCAAAGTTGGCGGAAGAAATGTTAGCCGAAACCAGATGCACCTATAAAGATGCTGCATCACCTTGTGCAGTATCTCCCGTGATCAGCAGAGAAGATATTTCTTTTTCTGACTACATGATCAAGTGGCTGGGTATCATCAAGAACTCTGTGGAGGTAGATACATATGCGGGATATGTAAACAATATTGAAAAGCGAATTGTCCCATATTTTCGTGGACAAAGAATACTGCTCAGAGAGCTGACTGCGCTGGATGTGGAGAATTTTTACAGCTATTGTTTCAATGAACTGCACCTAAAAGGAACCACGGTTCAGCGTTTTCATGCGAATATCCATAAGGCAATGAAGTATGCTCGTAAACACGATTTAATTGCCTCGAATCCGATGGACAATGTGGAGCGGCCAAAGAGTCAAAGATATGTTGGAGCATTTTATTCTGTGTCGGAACTAGAAACGCTCTTTCAAGCAGTGAAAGGTGATCCTTGCGAGTTCCCTGTTCTAATGGCAGCTTTTATGGCTTGCGAAGGAGTGAGATCATGGGGCTCCGGTGGAGGGCAATCGACTTTGAAAACAATCTGATTACGATTGACCATACAGTTGTTCAGTGTATGTGCGATGGTACGACCAGCACAGTCGAAAAGGATCGTACAAAAAATCAGTCAAGCTGCCGCTCAATGCCATTGGTTCCGCAATACCGCGACCTTTTGCTGCGTATGAAAGTACGGCAGGAATGCTGTCGAAAGCTGTGTGGAAATTGCTATACAGAAAGCGAGTATATCTTTGTAAACGATATGGGAGTACCCTATCAGCCGAACTATGTAACACAGCATTTCAAGCTCGTCTTGAGGAAAAATCACTTGCGCAATATTCGCTTTCACGATTTGAGACATACCTGCGCTTCGCTGCTGCTGAAAAACGGCGTGCCAATGAAGGATATACAGGAGTGGCTTGGACACAGCAGCTATAACACGACCGCAAATATCTACGCACATCTGGACACATCGTCAAAAAACACTTCAGCATCGAAGATGAGCAATGTTGTTATCATTGAACCAGGCATCAGCACAAGCATTTGAAAGAGGATTATGGAGAGAACTGCGGAGAGAACTGCAAAAAAACAGGGTGAAATGGATGCTTTTCATGGGAGAAAAGGAGAAACGCCTGATGCCTCAAATGCTGAGGGATCAAGCGTTTCGGAGGATGGTGCCGGTGGTGGGACTCGAACCCACACGGTGTCGCCACCGGCGTATTTTGAATCCGCTACGTCTACCATTCCATCA
>VOFB01003061.1_pt1 | contig 35249 bp, 50 predicted proteins | sample 5384141 | NCBI WGS metagenome assembly VOFB01 (sample SAMN12384721, study PRJNA508395) | human gut metagenome | isolation source: healthy gut A | host: Homo sapiens | reverse complement strand
ACATACACCACCCGGCGGGTGCCATGCGCACCACGGCGGAGAGGGTGGCGCCATCGCAGCCCTTGCGGGGTGGATCCAGCATTACGATGTCCGGGTGTAGACCTTCTGGCGGCCAGCTGGGTGGCAGCCTGTCCGGCGTCGGCACAGAAAAAGCGGCTTTGGTCGCTATAGCCTTGCCCATGCGGGCAGCGTTGGCCTTGGCGCCTGATGGCCTCCGGCACGATCTCTACACCGATCAGCTTCCTGCATTGCTCGGCCATGGAAAGGCCGATGGTGCCCATGCCGCAGTAGAGATCCAGCAGCAGTGTCGTCCCCGGTCAGCTGCGGTACTGCGCAGCAACGCCGTACAGTTCGGCGGCAAGCGTGTTGACCTGATAGAAGGACAGGGTCAGCAACCGGCAATCTACCGCAAAGCGTGTCCTCCAGCACGCCTTGCCCGCATCCCGTCCGGGTCGCTGGTGTGGTGCACGGGGGCATCGTCCGTAAAGGGCAGTTGCGCGGCCAGCTTGTTGGCACAGGCACCGTTAAAGCCGACCCAGCTGTACTCCACGGCTGCTGCTCGTCGGCCGCACCGCTCCAAGCCGCAGTTGAAGATGGACAATTCGATGTTGTTGGTGTAATTCTGCTTAAAGGATTGCTTATAAACGTCTGGCATGGCAGCTTTACCTCCGTCCTGTCACATTCTGCACCCAGTATACCATAGAATGCCCTGCAAATTCAACAAAAGTACATCTTATTCTTTGCACCTGACGCCAAATTTTGGATTTTTAGGTCAAATAAATTGAAAAAACGCCCGAAATGCATTACAATAGGCAAAAAAAGAGCAGAATCGTTTATTCCGGAGGGGGGAGCTGTCATGGCCACCAGTGCACAACTCAGAAAACAGATCCTGCAGGGCAGCTGGGACGCCGTACTTGCTGCACTTTATGGGGCGGATCCGGCGGTTTTGCAGCGGCAGCGCGGGCGCTATGCGGCTGCGCTGGAGCAGTTCGAGCTGTATTTCGGCCCCGGGCGGCAGGTGCAGGTGTACTCTGCACCCGGGCGGGCAGAGCTGGGCGGCAACCACACGGATCATCAGGGGGCTACGGCCTTGCGGCGGCGGTCACGCTGGATCTGGTGGCGGTGGCGGCCCGCAATACGGATGGCTATGTGCGGGTCAAGTCCCGGGGTTCAACAAGCTGGATGTCATTGATCTGGCCACTGCAGAGCCGCAGGCAGGGGAGAGCACCCATTCGGCCAGCCTGATCCGCGGCATTGCCGAGGGCTTCCGCGCAGTGGGTAAGCAGATCGGCGGCTTTGACTGCTACACCACCAGCAACGTGCTGCGCGGCTCCGGTCTGTCCAGCTCCGCAGCCTTTGAGATGGGCATGGCCTCTATCTGGAACGAGGAATACAGCACCGGGCTGACCCCGGCAGAGCTGGCGGGCATCTGCCAGTATGCGGAAAACACCTATTTCGGCAAGCCCAGCGGTCTTTTGGATCAGCTGACCAGTGCGGTGGGCGGCATTATCTTTGCGGATTTTGCCGATCCGCGCACCCCAAAGATCGAAAAGCTCCATGCAGACGGTCTGCTGCCGGAAGGAATGTTCCTCTGCGTCACCGATACCCGGGGCAGCCACAGCGAACTGACTAGCGAGTTTGCGGCGATTCGGCAGGAGATGGAGCAGGTGGCCGCCTGCTTCGGCAAGCAGCTGCTGGGTCAGGTGGAAGAGAACGCGTTCTGGATGGCACTGCCTGTCCTGCGCAGCTGCTGCGGAGACCGTGCAGTGCTGCGGGCGATCCATTATTTTGAGGAGAATGCCCGCACGCTGGCGCAGCGGGATGCGCTTTATGCAAAGCAGTTCCCGGTGTTTGCAGGTCTGGTGAAGCAGAGCGGACAGGCTTCCTTTGCGCTGTGTCAGAATGTGTACTGCACAGCGGATGTGTGGCATCAGGGTCTGTCCGTAGCGCTGGCTCTGAGCCAGAGCATTCTGCAGGGCAGTGAGGGCGCATGGCGGATGCAGGGCGGCGGCTTTGCAGGCACCATTCAGGCTTATGTGCCCGGGCAGCTGCTGGAGCGGTACCATACAGCCATCGAGCAGGTATTCGGGCAGGGCAGCTGCTATGTGCTGCGCCTGCGGGAGCAGGGTGCAGTCCGGGTGATCTGAATAAAACAAAAAGCCGTGCATGGCCGGAATGCTCCGGGATGCACGGCTTTCTTATAGCTTATTACTGAAGAGAAAAAAGCTGGGGGAGAGAATTTTCGACCGGCTGGTCATTTCGCTGCTGCGTACTATCCAAGTACTGGACGGCAGTGACGGTAGCCTCGCGGGTGATGCCAAGCAGGCGGCCGATCTGCTGAGAGAGCTTGATCCCGGTCTGCACACCTGTCTTGATCACGCGGAAAAGTAGCATGGGCACAAAGGTGAAGGAAAACGAGATCAGCCCACCGTTCCAGAAGAAATCATTGAAGTGCAGATTGTCAAAAAAGCTGCCGACAGCATCGCCGAATTCGCTGCCGCCAAAGGCAGCGCACTGCTCCTCGGGGGAGAGGGCTGCGTAGGAAGAGGGCAGCTGAAGCTTTTTCATAAATAAAAACACTCCTTTCCGGGTCGATGAAAGATCAGCACAGAGCTACCAGAGTAGGCAGACAATTCTGCTGCTCGGCGGCCTCCTGTTCTGCCTTCTTTTTGGCCTGAATTTCGTTGTACGTATTCTTAAAGGCGTCCACAAGATTTTTGATGGAGAGATAGATGCTTTGCGTGCCTGACAATAGGCATAATAACCGCCCAGACCAGCCATACCGATCGTGGCAACCTTGCTCCATGTGTTCAGCTTGCCCCAGTAGTGCCCAATTGCATCACCAACACCCAAACCATCGTTCAGGGCATTCTGCATACCGGAAACTGCAGCCTGGAACGCATAGCGGCCCATCATGCCCAGCAGGTTTACCGTGGCATTGATGCCAAAGGCCATCACCTGCTCCGGAGTGATGTTGATAGAAAGGGCACCGCCCTCGGTATAGGTCATCTCCTCGGCAGAGAGCACAGAGCAGCAGGCGGGCAGCTGCAGCGGGCGCTGATATGTATGATCCATGATGGAAAACTCCTTTCGCACACAGAACTCCCCAAGGGGCAGTTCATCTAGTAACTGAATTGTAGCATATTTGCACAAAAATGACAAGAGAGCGCGGGTTTGAAAATCATGATACATTTGTGAATATATTGTGACGATGCGTTATAAAACTGACCTGAATACGCCATAAACGCGCAAAACTCCTGCTTTTTACGGCGAAAAAATGTTGTAGCAAAAATGTGCTGAAAAAGCCGATCAACAACAAAGGCATCTGCCCGTACCCGCTGCGCAGAACGCAGCAGCGGGCAAAAGCAGATGCCTTGTGTGTTTTACAGGTTGCCAAACGAAAGGAAAACGAGGTCAAAGTGCTTTCGGCACGCGCTCATACAGCGTGGTCAGCGCCGCGATGTGCCCGGCCAATGCAGCGGGCAGGGGCTGTGCCAGCCGCCAGCGCCAGTTTGCGCCCTGTGTGCTGGGGGTGTTGATGCGGGCCTCGCTGCCCAGATGCAGCCAGTCTGCCAGCGGGATGATGGCAGTATCCGAAACGCTGGCAAGGCAGGCACAGATCATGCCTTCGGTCAACTCCTCCGGCGTGCGGCGCAGATACCGGCAGGCGTAGGCTACGTCCTCGGCGCTGGCGTTGCTGCGCCAACCCTCGGTGGTCACGTTATCGTGGGTGCCTGTATACACCACACTGTTGCGGGGGGTAGGTGTGGGGCAGGTAGTTGCCCGACTCCCGGCTGTCGAAGGCAAACTGCATGATCTTCATGCCCGGGTAGCCGCTTTCGGCCAGCATCGCCTTCACCTCCGGGGTCAAGTAGCCCAGATCCTCGGCGATGATATTGCCGCCGCCCAGCGCCTGCTGCATGGCGTGGATAAAGTCCCGGTCGGGGCCTTTTTCCCAGCGACCGCCTGCAGCCGTTGTGTTTTCGGCAGGGATAGAGTAGTAACTCTCGAAACCGCGGAAGTGGTCAATGCGCACCACATCGTAGATAGAGGTGGCGTGCTTCATGCGCCGCTTCCACCAGTCAAAGCCAGTGGCCTTGTGGGCGGGCCAATCATACAGCGGGTTGCCCCACAACTGTCCGTCTGCCGCAAAGGCATCCGGCGGGCAGCCGGCTACATGGGTCAGGTGCATCTGTCCATCAGTCTGAAACAGCTCCGGGTGGGTCCACAGGTCACTGGAATCCGGGCTGACGTAGATGGGGATATCGCCCACCAGCAGGACACCTTTGCGGTTGGCATAGGCCTTCAGCGCGTTCCACTGGGTGTAGAAGAAGAACTGCACCGCCTTGTGGTAGCTGATCTGGTCTGCCAACCGTGCCTTTGCGGCGGCAATGACCTCCGGCTCCCGGCAGCGCAGGGCGTCCGGCCAGTCGGCAAGGCCTGCCTGCCCCTGCTCTGCCTTTACGGCCATGAACAGGGCGTAGTCCTCCAGCCAGAAGCTCTGCGCGGTGCAGAAGGCCTCGTAAGCAGGGGAGGGGGCCCAGCAGCCGGTCAGCAGCCTTTTTTTCAGCAGCACCGGGCGCTGATTGTACAGTGCACCGTAGTCAACGGTGTCCACCGGCTGCGCGGCGGGGATCTCTTCGGCGGTCAGATAGCCATCTGCCGCCAGCAGCCGAAAATCGATAAAGTAGGGGTTTCCGGCAAAGGCAGAAAAGCTTTGGTAGGGGCTGTCGCCATAGCCGGTAGGGCCGATGGGCAGGATCTGCCAATAGGTCTGTTTTGCCTCGGCCAGAAAATCAACGAATGCGGTCGCTTCACTGCCCAGCGTACCGATACCAAAAGGCCCCGGCAGGCTGAACACCGGCATCAAAATGCCGCTTGCACGCATAACGTGCACCTCCTTAGCCCTTTACAGCACCGGCCACGACACCCTCGATGATGTACTTCTGGCAGGTCATGTAGAGGATAATAATGGGGATGATAGCAATGATGATGCAGGCCATCATGGGAGCCAGTTCCACACGGCCGTAACTGCCGCGGAAATACTGGATTGCCATGGGGATGGTGCGGTAGGTCTTGATATCCAGCACCAGCGTGGGCAGCAGGTAGTCGTTCCACACCCACATGGTCTCCAGAATAGCAGTGGAGATCATGGTAGGCTTCAGGATGGGGAACACGACCTTGAAGAAGATCTGGATGGGGTTGCAGCCGTCGATCATGGCTGCTTCCTCGATCTCCATGGGCACGCTCTTCATAAAGCCGGTGAACATGAACACGGCCAGACCGGCGCCGAAGCCCAGATAGATGATGCAGATGTTCCAGGGGGTGTTCAGGTTCAGACGGTCAGCAGTTTTGGACAGGGTGAACATGACCATCTGGAAGGGTACGACCATGGAGAACACGATCAGCAGATTCATGAACTTGCTCAGCTTGTTGTTCACGCGGGTCAGGTACCAACCAGTCATGGAGCAGCACAGCAGGATCAGCACTACGCTAGTGATAGTAATCAGAAGGCTGTAACCCATGCTGGAGAGAAAGTTCATCTTGGTCACGCCGTAAACGTAGTTGCGCAGTCCGGCAAAGGTCTCGGCGGTGGGCAGACGGAACACCGTGGAGGTAGTAAAGCTGCCCTCGGTTTTCAAACTGTTCAGCAGGATCAGCACGATGGGGTAGATCCACAGCAGGCAGAGAAGCACCATTACAACAGCAAGGATGACATCCCAGGTTCTTTTTCTGTTTCGACATTACTGCTGCACCTCCTTAGAGCGGGTAAAGTGGAGCTGGATCAGCGAGATGACCACCACGATCAGGAAGAACACAACAGCCTTTGCCTGACCGATGCCCTTCCACTGCGCACCGGAGCGGCCGTAGAAGGTGTTGTAGATGTTCAGTGCCAGCATTTCACTGGCGTTGGCGGGTTCGCCTGCGGTCAAAGCCACGTTCTGGTCAAACAGCTTGAAGGAGTTGGTCAAAGTCAGGAAGGTGCAGATGGTAATGCTGGGCATAACCATGGGGATCGTGATCTTAAACAGGATCTCGCGGTCGTTGGCACCGTCGATCTTGGCCGCCTCGATCAGGTCGCCGGGCACGCTCTGCAGGCCGGCCACATAGATGATCATCATGTAACCGATCTGCTGCCAGCACATCAGGATGACCAGGCCCACAAAACCAGCCTTGGCGTCCAGTGCCAGCAGGGGGCTTCTGGAGGTTGGCCAGCAGGCCGTTCAGCAGGATCTGCCAGATGTAGCCCAGCAGGATGCCGCCGATCAGGTTGGGCATAAAGTACACGGTACGGAACAGGTTGGTGCCCTTGATGCCGCGGGTCAGCACCAGCGCAATGGCAAAGGCGCACACATTGATGAGCACAGTGCTCACCACGGTAAAGACCGCCGTAAAGCCGAAGGCGTGCAGGAAGGTGGAATCCTGAAATACTGCAGTGTAGTTCTGGATGCCTACAAAGGTGGTCTTGGAAACGGTAGTGAACCGCTGGAAGGACAGATAAACGCCCCAGATAAAGGGGGCCAGATGAAGCCGATGATAAAGGCGACCAGAGTAGGCAGCACAAATATCGGCCAGTATTTACTAATGGCTTTTTGCATGATATACCTCCTGAGGGAGCTGTCTGATAAAAAAGGAAAGGAGGCGGGCGAACTTTTCGCCCGCCTCCCTTTTTAATTCCTAGGGAGATCTCCGGTCAAAGGCTTAGCCGTTAGCCAGCTTGTACTCCTTGGCCCAGCCATCCACAAATGCGGTGACAACATCGTCCCACTTGCCGGTGCCTGCTGCGTATGCAGTCAGAGCGCTGCCCACGCCGTTCTTCCACTCCTCGGAAGGCATGGTGGAGAAGCACCAGTCAACACTGGTCTTGCCGTCGGCCACATACTGGTTTGCAATGCCGATCAGGGGGTTGGTGGAGTCCTTAGCCTTCTTGAAGGGGATGACGAAGCCCATCTTGTCAGCCATTGCGCTGGTGCCAGCCTCAGAGGTGACACACCAGTACAGGAAGTCCAGAGTAGCCTGAATGTCGGCCTCGGAAGCGGCGTTGTTGACACACCAGAAGTTCTCAGAACCGGTGCACAGGCCCTGATTCTCCTCGCCGTCCACACCGATGTAGATGGGCAGCATACCCAGGTTGTCGTCGCCCAGATCCTTCACGTCATTGTAAGCCCAGGTGCCGTTCTGGTAGAACACGGCCTTCTTGCCCACGAACTCAGCCACGGCATCGTTGCCGGTCTTGGAAGCCAGCAGCTTGGGGTCGCAGGTGGAATCGGTGATGTACAGATCCCAGATCTGCTTGTAGTTGTCCAGATAGGTGCCCTTGATGGCGTCGGTGGAGCCGATGCCGTCTGCCTTGTACTCGTAGTAGATGGGCAGGTTTGCCAGATGGGTCTTGAAACGCCAGTCAGAAGAACCATCCATGCCGGCGGAGGTGAAAGCACCGTCCACGCCCAGCTCAGCCTTACGAGCCTGAATGTCATCAGCGACCTTCTTCAGGTCGGCAAAGCCCTTGATGTCCTCCTGCTTGTAACCGGCAGCGGTCAGCAGTTCCTTGTTGTAGATAATGCCGTAGGTCTCAATGACGTATGCAATGCTGGTAACAGCATCGCCGTCCTTCAGTGCAAAGGAATCGCTGGTCAGCTCGCCGTACAGCTGGCTGCCGGACAGATCGTAGCAGTAATCCTTCCAGTTTGCCAGGCCCACGGGGCCGTTCACCTGGAACAGGGTGGGAGCCTCGCTCTTCTCCATCTCGCTCATCAGGGTGGTCTCGTACTGGCCGGAAGCAGCGGTGACAACGGTCACAGGCACGCCGGTCTCCTTGGTGTACTCAGCGGCCAGATCCTGCCAATCCTGATCTTGCTCGGGCTTGAAGTTCAGGTAGTAGACCTTGCCGTCTGCCTTTGCGGCAGTGCTGGAAGCGGCGGCAGAACCGGCAGCAGAGGAAGCAGTGCTGCTAGAGGAGCCGCCGCAGGCAGCCAGACCCAGAGCAGCAGCGGAAACACCAGCGGCCTTCAGGAAGTTACGACGAGTGATCATCTTTTTTCATAATAAGTTCTCCTTCTTATTAAAATTACAGATCAACTATATACTCTCCGTCCTTCGACGGAGGGAATACAAAATTTAAATTGCCCTTACGCTTTCGCCCTGCTGCAGCTCGGGCTGCAGAGTGATGGTCTGGGCCGGGGCCATGCTCGATCTGCCGCACCAGCAACTCAATGCTCTGCAGCGAGATCTGTTCGCTGGGCTGCACGATGGTGGTCAGGACGGGGACGCAGTAACGAGACATCGTGATCCCGTCAAAGCCGATGACCGAGACATCCTCCGGCACCCGGAGCCCAGCGCTCACCAGCGCGCGGATGGCACCTAAGGCAATCACATCGCTCATGGCAAACAGGGCGGTGAAGTCGGCCCGGCGGGCCAGAAGGCCATTCACGGCGTGATACGCAGACTCAAAATCGTAGTTGGACAGGCCGTAGAGCTTGTCCCCGAAGCGAATGCCTGTGTCCCGCATCGCCTGCTGCGCACCCTCGCGGCGCATCACGCTGGGATAACTCGTGGCCGGGCCGCCCAGCACTGCGATTTTGCGGTGGCCCTGCTGGATGAGGTAGGACACTGCCTATAGGCGGCTGCCCGGTCATCCACGCCAACCATGGACAGGTTGGGGAAGTTGAGCTTGTCCGAGACGAGGGTGGCCAGCACCGAGGGGACTGTGATGTTGGCAAATCCTTTCTGAAGTTTGCTACGCTGCCGCCCAGAAAATCATACCTTTGGGTTTGATCTCGCGCAGGATCTTTTCAGCGGCATCGATCTCGTTGGCATTCTCATCCAGATAGGAAACGATGCCATTGTAGCCGTAAAGGGTGGCGGCCCGCTGCAGCTGCACCAAGAAAGTCGGAGAAGAAGATGTTGCGGGTGCCTTTGACCACGAACACCAGGCTGCGCGACTGCTGGATCTTGAGCTGCCGTGCGTTGGTGTTGGGCACAAAGCCTGCTTCCCGCATTACCTCCAGAACTCGTTCCTTGGTCTCCGGCCGGACATCCGGGCGATCGTTGATCACACGGGAGATCGTGCTGACGGAACAGCCGCTGATCCGTGCGATATCTTTGATCGTCATGTTGCCCATTGCCGGACCTCATCTCTGAAAGAACTTCGGAAACGTTGTCGGGAACGTTTCCAGTGGCTATAGTATGGCACAATTCTGCATAAAAATCAATAACCCAAAACTTTTTCGTGAAAATTGTAGCATGCCGAGCTGCATTTTGTGCAGATTGATTTGCGTGCAAAGCAGAAATCTGAAAAGTTCCCGAAAATTCCCGGTACAAATCAAAAACAACCGGAAAAAATCGTACCGGTTTGTAACTTTTTGCAGTGCTATACTATGTGAAAAAAGAAAATGGGGGCAAAACCGTGTTATGATTTATCCTTTTACAGGGGTGCTGATAGGGGCAGGTTCCGGGGAAGGCCAACGCGGCAGATCCAATATCTGGTCCTCCATGGGCACTGCGGCACCACTGGTGGCTGTACTGGTTTCTCGTTCACATGCTCATAGGGGATGCCCAGAATGTCCAGAACAGAGCGGTGGCCCGGCACACCCGGCACAGGATGCTGTGCGCAGTACAAAATAACCATATGGTCGGACTTGGCTTCCATGGAGAGTAAGCCATGGCCATCATTTTTCCGCGCAGGGCAGATGCAATGCCGCGCCGCTGGTCTTCCCGGCTCAAAAAGCCCCAGCACGCCGTGATGGATTCAGCGCTCGGCCTGCGCAAAGATCGGTGCATTTGCGCTTGAGGGACTTGTAGTGGGCCAGCTTGTTGATGGCCACCGGCGACCAGACGGAATGCGCTTCGGTCAAAGTCGTCATCACCGGCAATGCCGTCCGGCAGAAGGCTTGCGGCCTTCATCAATGCCGTGATCGAACAGTAATGCTGCAGCAGGGCACCCTCGTCATTGCCGCAGGCTTCCGCCACATCCGGATACTGGTGGCGTAGTATGCCCGCATCAAAGCGAGGAAGCGCAGCAGCGGAAAGACCGGTCTGTGCGGTCAGCAGCAGATTATTTTGATTGGGTTGATTATCTCAAAGATTAGTCGCTGACGTAGGGCATCAGAGCAACGTGACGAGCACGCTTGATAGCCACGGTCAGTGCGCGCTGATGGAAAGCGCAGGTGCCGGTAACACGGCGGGGAATGATCTTTTCACGCTCAGAGACGTACTTACGCAGACGGGGAACGTCCTTGTAATCGATGGTGTCGATGCGATCGACACAGAAGCTGCAAACCTTCTTGCGGCCGCGACGCATGGGGCGTGCGGGACGAGAGCCTTCGGTTCTTTCAAAAGCCATTGCTTATTACCTCCTGTTGGATTTTTAACGGTTTAACCGTTTCGTGTCAGAACGGCAGGTCGTCGCTGTCGTCGATGACGGCAAAGTCGTCGGCATTGCCGGCGGAATAGCTGGGAGCTGCCTCCACAGCGGCCGGACGGGCAGGCGCTGCATTCTGGTAGGCGGGAGCAGAATTCTGATAATTTGCCCGCCGCCTGCATTGCTGTTCTTGGGGCCTGCAAAGTTGACGTTGTTTGCCACGACCTCCACAGCCGTGCGGTTGTTTCCGTTCTTGTCCTGATACTGGCGGGTCTGGAGACTGCCTTCGATGGCGATCAGACTGCCCTTCTGGAAATACTTGGAGACGAACTCTGCCTGCTGGCGCCATGCGACGATGTCGATGAAATCGGCCTGACGCTGCTCGCCCTGACGCGGCAAAGTTGCGGTCACACGCAATGCGGAAGCTGCACACATTGGTGCCCTGGGGCGTGGTGCAGTTCAGGGTCGGCCACAAGGCGGCCCATGATGGCAACAACATTCAACATAATACGGACTCCTTTTTGGTCACGAAAGGATTACTCCTCGTGGGCAACGATCAGGCTGCGCATAACGCCTTCGGTGATCTTGTACACACGGTCCAGCTCAGCGGGGAAGCTGGGCTCGCTGGTGAAGTCGATCACGGTGTAGACGCCTTCCTCCTCATCGTTGATGGGGTAGGCCAGACGGCGCTTGCCCCACTCATCGATGGAATCGATGGTACCGTTAGCCTCGATCAGGGACTTGAACTTACCGATGAGAGCGGAAGATGCCTCCTCGTCGAGAGCAGCGCTGGTAATCAGCATGGTTTCGTACTTTGCCATTTTGTAGCACCTCCTTTTGGACTTAAGGGTCTTGCAATCACAAGACCAAGGGTACACACAGAACGCGGCGTTGCGGCTGTGTGCGGCGTGTCTGTTCAGACAGCAATTTATTATAGCAAGTCCGGCGGCGTCTGTCAAGCCCTTGGATGAAAAAAGTGCTGAAAAAAATCCTTTGCTTTTTTTGCCATAGGGGACTATAATATAGTCGCTTTCTGATGATACCGTGGAACAAAGTGGCGGCGGCAGGAAAGTGGGAAATTTAAAATCGGAAAAGGAGCGTATCTATGTACTCGATATTCCGCAATCTGGCAATCATCATCCTGAGTGCAAAGTTTTTGGGCTGGTAGCACGCAAGTGCAAGGCTCCGCAGGTGGTGGGCGAGATCATCGCAGGTCTTGTCATCGGTCCCTGTCTGCTGAATCTCGTGCAGACCAGTGATGCCATCTCCACTTTTGCGGAGATCGGCGTGGTCATGCTGATGTTCACCACGGGCCTTGGCACCAATCTGAAGGAACTTATCAAGGCTGGCCCAATCGCCACCCTGATCGCCTGCGTGGGCGTAGCCGTCCCGCTGGTGGGCGGCACCCTGCTGTACAGTGCGTTCTACGGCTTCTCTGGCGTGGGCAGCCCTGAGTTTTACCGTGCGCTCTTCATTGGCACCATCATGACGGCTACCAGCGTCTCCATCACCGTGGCCACCCTGCAGGAGCTGGGCCACTTGAAAGAGCTTTCTCGGGACTACCATCGTCAGTGCTGCTGTCATTGATGATGTCATCGGCATCGTGGTGCTCACCTGCGTGCTGGGCGCAAGTTCTGGCACCGGTACGGGTCTGGGCAAGGTGCTGGTCAACACGCTGCTGTTCTTTTGCCACCGCTGTGGGCGTGGGCCTTGCGGTGCACTACGGCATGAAGTGGCTGGACAAGCGCAACCCGCACACCCAGCGCATCACCATCGTCAGCATGGCCTTCTGCTTTGGCATGGCCTATGTGGCCGAGGCCTACTTTGGCATTGCCGATATTACCGGTGCTTACATTGCCGGCATCGTGCTGTGCACCATGAATGACGCCTCCTATGTGGAGCGTCGGGTGGATATCAGCAACTATATCATCTTTGCACCTATCTTCTTTGCCTCCATCGGCCTTAAGACCGACATCAGCGGCCTGACACCCACCATCCTGCTGTTCAGCGCCTGCTTCGTGGCCGTCGCCCTGCTCACCAAGATCATCGGCTGCGGTCTGGCCGCGAAGCTCTGCCGGTTCAACTGGGGAGACTCTCTTAAGGTTGGTGTCGGCATGATGACTCGCGGCGAGGTGGCACTGATCGTGGCGCAGAAGGGTCTTGCCATCGGCGTGGTGGATCCGGTCTACTTTACCGCCGTGATCCTGTTGATCGTGGTGTCCAGCGTGGCTACCCCGCTGGCACTGAAAGCCATGTTCACCAAGCACCCGCCCGTGCCGCATCCCAGTCAGATTCAGGCATAAAGACACTAAAAATCCCTCTGGCTGCGGCCGGAGGGATTTTTTAGTGCACCAGAACTTACAGCGTCTTGCAGAACTCTTTCAGGTAGGCGCGGAACGCCTCGCCGATCTCGGGGTGCTGCAGGGCCAGCTCCACCTGTGCCTCAGCGACCTTGAGCTTGTTTCCCATGTCGTAGTGCTTGCCGGTGAACTCCACAGCCGTCATGCCGCCGTAGTTGCGGGCATACTCGGCCATGGCGTCGGTCAGCTGGATCTCGCCGCCGGCACCGGGCTTGGTATTGGCGAGGATGTCGTAGATCTCCGGGGTGAGCAGCACGCGGCCCAGGATGGAGTAGTTGCTGAACTCCTGGCCCTTTTTGGGCTTCTCGATCATGTCATCCACAAAGAAATAGTTGTCGTGGATGGGGTGGTCTTTAAGCTGCAGTAGCGGCTCACATCGGCCCAGGGCACAGCGGAAACACCGGCCACCGGACGACCGAACTCCTCGTAGGCACGGATGAGCTGGGCACAGACGGGGTCCTCGCCCCAGATGACGTCGTCAGCGTAGATGACCACGAAGGGGTCGTCGCCGGTGAAGGGCTTGGCCATGCTCACGGCATGGCCCAGACCCAGCGTCTGCTTCTGGCGTACAAAATAGATGTTGGCCAGATTGGAGATGCCGAGGCACTCTTCCAGCATCTTCTCCTTGCCGGGAGCGGTAAGTTTTGCTTCCAGCTCAGGAGCACGGTCAAAGTGGTCTTCGATGATGCTCTGGTTGCGGCCCAGAATGATAAGGATATCGGTGATGCCGGAGCGGACCGCCTCCTCCACCAGATACTGGATGGCGGGTTTGTCCACGAGGGGGAGCATTCCTTTGGGCATCGCCTTGGTGGCCGGCAGCACACGGGTGCCAAGACCAGCAGCGGGGATGACCGCTTTGGTTACCTTTTTCATGATAAAAACTCCTTTATAAATCGCATCAGGAGAGAGCGTTCAGCAGAACATCCAGATTGGGGCCCAGCAGCATGCTGCAGCGCAGGCACCGAACACCATCAGCAGCAGGAGCGACCCCAGCACAGCACCCCAGCTCACACCGCCCTGTGCCGAAAGCACCACGCTGCGCTGGGCATCGTCCGGGAACTCTGCGCGGATGCGCCGGATGTGCTCCGCTGCGCTTTTGCGGTAGAACCACTTGGCAAACCTGCCGCGCACCAGCATGAGCGCAAAGCTGGCCAACGACACCACGCGGCCCAGCACCACATAGGTGGAATCGCTCAGGCCCAAAGACAGCGAGCTGCCGGTGATCTGCATCATCTGCAGCAGCGTGGGCACGAACAGCAGCAATTCTGCGGCCAGAAAGGCAAACGCAGGCTTCCAGGCCTTGCGGTAAAAGAAGTAGAACGGCCCGAACAGCAGCGCCGAAAAGCTCAGCGAAATTTTGGTGTGCTGCAGCTGCATCCGGCTGTAATCGTTCAGGTAGGCCGGGGCGGCCGTGCCGATGTAGGTCATCCAGTCGCTGCTGGGGATGCCGTCGATCAGCTCATCCTTCCCGAAAGCGGCCTGCAGGTTGCGGTGCAGCGGGTCCATGGTCTGCTGCTCGTACTGGCGGTAAAAGCGCTCGTAGTCAAAGCCGCCGTGCTGCTCGTCCTGTGCGGCTTTGCGGTCATTGAGCTGCTCATCCGCTTCCGTCTCCGGGGGCAGGGCAGCGCCGCAGCAGCGGCAGGTCTCTTCGCTGCGCAGGGTGCGCTCGCCACAGCTGGGGCAGGTGCGCAGCTCATTTTCCTGGTACGGGAATTTCCATTCGTACCCTGCTGCGTGGGCCGGGCTGTGGATGCAGCGGCCCAGCTTTTCGTAGCAGGTACGGTGATAGGGGCACCGCAGTCCGGGCAGACCACGATGTCATCTTTCAGGGTCAGCGGCTCACCGCAGCCCTCGCAGGGACAGCCATAATATTTCGGCATGTTTTCCTCCAGTGATAAGGTTCATACTGGTATTATACTCTCCCACCTGGCAAAAGAAAAGGTGAAATTCTTCAAAATTCCAGCAGATCCACCGTTTTACCTCTTTACTTTAGCACAGATTCTCGGTATACTAATGAAGTATCTGTGTATAAACTGTGTCTTTTGGGTCACCCCTGAAAGACCGCTTCCCTAAATGTAGATCCAACCCGGAACGAGAGGAACAAGAGAATGATCACCATTGACGAACTGAAGGTGCAGCTTGCCGATTACGGCAAGGCGGTCAAGGATTTGGAAGAAGCTCTGGCCATTGATGCCTCCCGCAAGCGCGTGCAGGAGCTGGAGCATACCATGTCCCGCCCCGGCTTTTACGATGACGCCGAGCTGAGCAAAAAGGTGTTTGACGAAGTCGGCGACCTGAAAGGCAAGCTGAGCCGCTTTGAAAAACTACAGGGCCTGTACGATGACGCCGAGACCATGATCGAGATGCTGGACGAGGAGTACGACCCCGCCATGATCCCCGAAGCCGAAGAGGCTGTGAACGCCGTAGGCAAGGCTGTGGATGAGCTGCAGCTCATGACCATGCTGAACGGCGAGTACGACCACAGCAATGCCATCCTTACCTTCCACGCCGGTACCGGCGGCACCGAGGCACAGGACTGGGCCGAGATGCTCTACCGTATGTACAACAAGTGGGCCGCTGCCCATGGCATGAGCGTGGAAGTGCTGGACTATCAGGACGGCGACGAGGCCGGCATGAAGAGCGCTTCCATGATGGTCAAGGGCGCCAACGCCTACGGCCTGCTCAAGAGCGAGAACGGTGTGCACCGTCTGGTGCGCGTGTCGCCCTTTGACGCCAACGCCCGCCGCCAGACCAGCTTTGCTTCGCTGGAAGTGATGCCCGAGCTGGATAACACCATCCAGGTGGACATCCGCCCCGAGGACATCGAAATGCAGGTGTACCGTTCTTCCGGTGCCGGCGGCCAGCACATCAACAAGACTTCTTCGGCTGTGCGTCTGATCCACAAGCCTACCGGCGTGGTGGTTTCCTGCCAGACCGAGCGCAGCCAGTTCCAGAACCGTGACTACGCCATGGAAATGCTGGAAGCGAAGCTGTTCCAGATTGCCCAGCAGCAGCACATGGATAAGATCAACGACATCAAGGGCGTCCAGAACGAGATCGCCTGGGGCCACCAGATCCGCAGCTATGTGTTCATGCCCTACACCATGGTAAAGGACCACCGCACCAACTACGAGACCGGCAATGTGGACGCCGTGATGGACGGCGACCTGATGGCTTCATCTTTGCCTACCTCAAGGCCGCCAGCCGCGGCGAGCTGCAGGACACCTGATCTGCCTGAATCTGCAAAAAATAAAAAGACCGTGCTTTCCGGAAAGGAGAGCACGGTCTTTTTGTTGTTACGCTAGGTCCGGCAGAATATCCTCCCACAGGGCCTGCTCTTGCCGCAAAGCGTCAAAGCAGCAGTCCAGATAGATCTTGTTGGCAGCCGAAAGGATGGTGCTGCGTAACAGCAGCCGTTCGTCGGTGGCGTCAGGGGCGGGTTCCGGCAGGGTGCTGCTGCAGCCAAACACAAAGGGCAGGCACTGCTCCAGCTCCTTACAGAAGGTATCATAAGCGTCCCGGGCCGAGTAGCTGGCCCGCTGCATCCGAACAGGGTGTCGATGTTCTCCATGGACAGCACTGTCTTGGAGACCACGATATACATCAGCGAGGCGATCTGCTCCCGGGTGTACTTCTTTTTTTTTGACCGGGTGGCTCAGGATGCCTTTTTTACATAGTTGCTCACCATGGACGGGGTGAGCTCTACCCCGCAAAAGGTGCGGAAGCAGGCGTTGACATATTGCACGGTCTGGTCCAGATACAGCCCTACGGCAGGGAGGTCCCGGTACCGGGGCAGGGAAAACCCGGCGGCGCAGGCCGCAACGCGGCACTTGGTTTCAGCATTCATAGCAGTGTACTTCCCGTTCATTCAGTGGATAATCTTTGAGTTTCAGTATAGCGCAAAAAATGGAAACGGTCAACGGGAGTGTGAAAACTTTTTTATCAAATACTAGAAATTGCTTGACAGGTTTTTGAAAAACTGATAAGATGTCCACAAGAAACCGAATAAGCCCGGCGGGCTGTCCGCCGCTGAACGATAAAACTGGAGATGTACTGTATGAAAACCAAGATCGTTGTGGACTCTTCCTCCAACCTGTATACCCTCAGCGGGGTGGACTTTGCCTGTGTGCCGCTGAAAATCGTGACCGACGATGGGGAATATCTGGACACGGCAGAACTGGATGCGGTCGGTATGGCCCAGACCCTGCGCAGCTATAAGAGCAAGACCGGCACATCCTGCCCCAATGTGGCCGACTGGCTGGCGGCCTACGAGGGCGCGGAGGAAGTGTTCGTGGTCACCATCACGGGCACGCTGTCCGGCAGCTATAACGCGGCCCAGCTGGCCGCCGAGGAATACCGGCAGGAGCACGAAGGTGCCCGCGTGTTCGTGCTGGACAGTCTGTCGGCCGGGCCGGAATGCCGCCTGTTGGCCGAGCGTCTGGCGGCACTGGTGCAGGCAGGCTGTGCTTTTGATGATGCTGCCGAGAGGATTCTGGCCTATCACCGGCACACGCACCTGTTGTTCTCGCTGGAATCGCTGGCCAACCTCGCCCGCAACGGCCGCGTAAAACCGGCGGTAGCTGCCGTGGCGCGGATGCTGGGCATCCGGGTCATCGGGCAGGCCAGCGAGGCGGGGGAGCTGGAGGTGCTGTGCAAGACCCGCGGCGAACACGGCGCACTGGAACGCATCGTGCTGGAAATGAAGGGCCGCGGTTTTGTCTCCGGCCGGGTACACATTGCCCACTGCGGCAACCCTGACGCCGCCGACCGGCTGAAAAAGATGCTGCACGCGGTGTTCCCGGGGGCGCAGGTGGATGTGAGCCCCTGCGGCGGCCTGTGCAGCTACTATGCCGAATTGGGCGGCCTGATGGTCGGTTATGAGGACAACGAAGCACCGGCATTGTAACGAGAAACGGCCTCTCCGAAAGGAGAGGCCGTTTCTGCGTGAGGGCGATTTTTACAGGGCATCCAGCGCTTTACGCGCGGCACGGATATTGGTTTCGCTGGTCTGCCACAGTTCAAACTCCGAAAAGCCCGGCAGGCCCATAGGCACGCCTTCCCGGCGGAAGGTCATGCGGCTGTCCAGCACCTGCTTGCCGGAGAGGTGGAACGCCCGGGCACCGGTCTGGGCGGCCAGCGCCGGGAGATTGCCCGCGGAGACGCCGGCACCCACCAGAATTTCCACATCGCTCCCGGCGGCTTCCACCAGCTGGCGCAGCAGCTCAGCTCCCTGCGGCGCACTGGCGGCCTGCCCGCTGGTAAGGATGGTGGCAAGGCCCAGTTCCTTTGCGGCGGCCAGCGCGGCAAAGGGGTCCCGGCAGACGTCAAAGGCACGGTGCAGGGTGCAGGCAACGGGACGGCCTGCAGCTGCTGCCGCCCGGCGGGCAGCAGCGTAGATGGGACGCAGGGCGTCTACATCCAGTACGCCGTCCGGGGTGAGCACGCCGGTCACGATGCCGTCAGCCCCGGCGGCAACCAGCTCTGCGGCCAGCTGCTCCATCTGGGCCAGCTCATAGCGGTCGTAACAGAAATCGCCAAAACGGGGGCGGAGCAGTGCCCGCACGGGGAGACCGGTTTCGGCCTTTACCTGCTGCAGCAGGGCCAGGCTGGGGGGGTGGTGCCGCCGATCACCAGGTCGGCACACAGTTCCAGTCGGTCGGCTCCGCCGCGCTTGGCGGCCAGAGCACTGGCGGTGCTGTCCACGCAAACTTCCAGAGTATAAGGCATAAACGTTTCCTCCTTGTATGGCAAGGCCCCGCCGATGAGATCAGCGGCGGGGCCTGTGATAGTTTGAGGTTATTTTACGCTGGCAAGGAACCGCACGAACCCGGCACGACCGGCTTCGTCCAGCTTGTACACACCGGCATCGGCCAGCACCTGTGCGAACACCTGGCCCACCTCATCCTGCAGGATGAGGTGCACGGTGTCGCCGTTCAGCTCCGGGTGACGGGCCAGAATGTCCTGTGCCCACTCCGCGTGCTTCTGCAGCGTTTCGGGGTACTCGCTGACGGGGGTGCGGGCTACCAGTACGTCTGCCAGATCAAACAGCTCCTGCTTCAGGCGGCTGGGCAGCACGGCCAGACCCATGACCTCGATAAGGCCGATGTTCTCCTTTTTGATGTGGTGGAGCTTGGCATGGGGATGGAACACGCCCAGGGGGAACTCCTCGGTGGTGATGTTGTTGCGCAGCACCAAATCCAGCTCGTACTTCCCATCCCGCATCCGGGCAATGGGCGTAATGGTGTTGTGGGGCTCGCCGTCGGTCTCGGCAAAGAGGAAGCAGCTCTCATCCGTGTAGCCGCGCCAGGCGGTCAGGATCTTGTCGGCCAGCTCCACCAGACGCTCATCATCCTCGCAGGTCAGGCGGATGCAGCTCATGGGCCAGTGTACGATGCCGGCCTCCACGTCCTCAAAGCCGGGGAACGCCCATGCCTTTTCGATGGGGGCCTTGGCCATGGCAAATTCATAGTGGCCGCCCTGGAAGTGGTCGTGGCTCAGGATGCTGCCGCCCACGATGGGCAGGTCAGCGTTGCTGCCCACGAAATAGTGGGGAACAGGCCCACAAAATCCAGCAGCTTGCGGAAGGTGGCCCGCTCGATCTTCATGGGAGTATGCTGGTTGTTGAACACGATGCAGTGTTCGTTGTAGTACACATAGGGGCTGTATTGCAGGTTCCACGCGCTGTCGTTGATGGTGAGCGGGATGATGCGGTGGTTCTCGCGGGCGGGGTGGTTCATGCGGCCTGCATAGCCCTCGTTCTCAGCGCAGAGCTGGCACTTGGGATAGGCGCTCTGGGGGCCAGCTTGGCGGCTGCAATGGCCTTGGGGTCCTTTTCCGGCTTGGAAAGGTTGATGGTGATATCCAGATCGCCGTAGGGGGTCTTGGTTACCCATTTCAGATCCCGCTTGATGCGGTAGCGGCGGATATAATCGGTATCCTGACTGAACTTATAGAACCAGTCGGTGGCGGCCTGCGGGCCCTCGTTTTCGTAGCGCTCCTCAAAGTTGGCGCGCACGATGCTGGGCCGGGGGGTGAGTACCCCCATGAGTTTGGTGTCAAACAGGTCGCGGGCCGTGGAGTTGTCCGCGCAGACACCGCGGGCGACGGCGTCGTCCAGCAGTGTTTTCAGGATGGATTCCAGGTCGGTGTAGCACACTTCGCCCTCGGGGGCGGTAAAGTCGTCCAGCTGCATGGTCATGAGCAGCTGGTTGCGGATGTAGATCTCGTCATCGGGCAGGATCAGACCGGTGTCCAGACCATAATTGACGAGCTGCTGGATGGCAGTAGAGATCACAGGACAGCGCCTCCTTCCGGACGGATGCTCAGCACATGGCAGCGGCCCTCACCGAGGATGGCTTCCATGTGTGATTTGAAGTCGGCCAGCATGTCCACCGGCACAAAGGCCTGTGCCGTACCGGCAAAGCCGCCGCCGTGCACGCGCACGGCGCCCCTTGCCGTTCAGGTAATGCTTGGCAGCAGCAATGGTCACGCCCATCTCCTGATGCTCCTTGTACCCGGCGGGGATCACATTCTGCAGGTATTCCCAGCTGCTGTCGCCGGAAGCGGTGACCAGCTGCAGGAAGGCGTCAAAGTCGCCGCTGCGCAGAGCAGCCACCTGCTGGGGAACCCGGTCGTTGTCGGCATAGAAGTGGAAGGCGCGCAGCACGGCGCGGTCGCCGCACTGCCTGCGGCACTCCGGCAGCTTTGCGAGGAAGGTGTCAAAGGGCACGTCCGCAGCACTTCACCGCCGCACACGGCAGCCACGGCGCGGCACTCGGCGGGCACGGCGGCGTACTCGTCGGTCAGGTCGGCATGGTCGGCACAGGAATCCAGGATGCACAGGGCCAGGCCTGCCTTGGAAAAGTCCACCTGCACCGGTTCCACATCCGGGTGGGCAGGGTCCGCAAAATCAATGGTAATAATGTTGCCAACGCTGGAAGCCATCTGGTCCATCAGACCGCAGGGCTTGCCAAAGTAGACATTCTCCGCCCACTGGCCGATCTGCGCGATCTCGATGGGGGAGACTTTTTCGGTCATGAAGCAGTCATTCAGAATCACGCCGATCAGCACTTCAAAGGCGGCGGAGGACGAAACGCCGCTGCCCTTGGGCACGTTGGAAGCAACGTATACGTCCAGACCGGAGGGGCTGCACCCCGCTGGCGGAACGCTTCACACTCGCCGCGCAGCAGGGACATGGTGGTGTTTTCCTCCTTGCGGGCAGCAAGGTCAGCCAGGTCGATGACGCACAGATCATAGCCCTCGCTCTGTACCCGCAGCTGGTTCAGGCTGTTGGGGGCGGCAGCAGCGATCATGTCAATGTTCACGCTGCCGGCCAGCACGCGGCCGTGCTGGTGGTCGGTATGATTGCCGCCGATCTCGGTGCGGCCGGGGGCACTGTATAAGCCGGCCTCAGCGTGGGTGCCAAAGGTGGCTTCCAGTCCGTTCAGCACTGCCTCATAGCGGGCGGCCTGTGCGGGGTCTGTTCAGGAGCACAGCAGTAGAGCGATGCCAGACGCGCAGTGTGCACGCCATCAGCCAGCTCCTGCTTCCAGATGGAAATGGGCTTCATCATGAGAAATCCTCCTCTTGCGATGGTCACGGGATAAGCGGTGCCATGCCCGCAGCGAAGCGGGGCACCTGTCTGCTTCTATAATAGTAAATCCAAACGCAAAAAACCATGTGTTATTGTTGCATCTCGATAAAAGTTGCAGAGGTCACCGGGCTGCATCCGGCGCAGAAACGCACGGATGAAATAAAATTCCATTGCAAAATGAAAAACGATTGGCAAAACTGCCCACAAACCCTCCGGAAGCGGGCAAAAACAACCAAATCGATGCAAATGGAGATTTGCGTCTGCCGGAGCAACGCATAAAAATGCGGGCAGCCAGGAAGCTGCTCCGCACAAAAATGCAGGAGAGGAAAATGTTATAGCAGGGTGACCACCAGCGCGCACAGCGGCAGCGCCACGATGCTGAGCAGGGTGGTCAGGACCACGCTGCCGGCGGCAAAGCTTTCGTCGTGGCCAAACTGAACGGCAAACACCGAGGTGATGGCGGCCGACGGACAGCACTCCAGCAGCAGAACGACCTGTGCGGTCATGCTGCGGAAGCCCAGCAGCCCGAACACCGCCAGGCAGACGGCGGGGATCAGCAGCATGCGCACGGCGGCCAGCTTCCACACTGGCTTGCTGCGCACGATGCAGCCCAGGTCCCCGGCGGCAAGGAGCATGCCGGTGATGACCATGGAAAGGGGTGTGGTCATGTTGGCCATCAGCTCCAGCGGCTGGGCGATGAGCTGCGGCACCGGGATCTGCAGCAGGGAGATGCAAAGGCCAATCACCATGGCGTACAGCACCGGTGTGTGCAGCAGGCTGTGCAGGACCTCTTTGGGGTCGGAACTCCCGCTCACAAAGCCGTAGCCCATGGTCCACAGCAGAATGTTGAACACGGTCACATAGGCGCTGGCATAGAGCAGACCCTCGGACCCGAACAGCGCCGAGATGAGCGGAAAACCCATGTACGCCGCATTGGAAAAAATGCAGGCGAACCGGAAGATAGGGGTACGGCTGTCCTTGCGGCGGGCGGTGAGGGCCAGCGTGATGCCGGTACCGATGAGCAGGGCCAGCAGGCTCATCCCAAAGGCGGCCAGCAGGTTGTGCAAAATTTCCATACTGAACTCCATACGGTAGGAGTTCACGATCATGGCGGGCACCACCAGATAGACCAGCAGGTTGGAAAGGGTCTGCTTGCCCTCCGGTTTGAGCACGCCGGTTTTCACAGCGGCGATGCCGGTGCCCATGAGCAGAAACAACATGACGACCTGACCGGCCGTGATCTGTGCGAGTTCCATTGCGGGTTCCTCCATCTATGTTGCATTTAACGATGAATACAACATAGATATAGCACAAAACCCCGCGCTCCGCAAGAGGGAACACGGGGTCTGACCGATAAAATTACAGGATCACATTTTTTGATCAGCAGCGACACGCTGCCATCGGCGTCGTGCAGGAATTCCACCTCGGATTCTTCGTTCAGCAGCTCGGTGGGGATCTTCACCTCAATGCCGTTGGCGGTGTGGATGCTGCGGCTCTCCATGCGGCGGATGCGCGCAGGGGTCACAGTCACGGGCTGCTCGGCGTAGTCCAGCACATCACTCTTTTCCACATAATCATCGAAGGGCACGGCGGCCAGAGGATAGTCCTCTTCCAGCTGGCGGCGCACCTGCTCCACCGACACCTGATTGTCGTTGTCTGCGGCCTGATTAGCGATCAGCATCGCGACCTGAGCCTCTACGTGGGGCTGATCTGCGTAGTTTTCCTGCACGGCCTGCACGGCGGCCTCCTGAATGGCCTGCAGCTTTTTCTTTTCCGGCTGGGCGGTGGTGTACTGGAACACCACCGTGGAGAGATAGAACTCCTTGTGGCCGTCGATGTCGTACTTCTTTTCCAACAGGCGCATGGAATAGTCGGTCAGGTTGACCAGAGCGCCCTCCTCCACCTTGCCGCTCTGGGTGGGCAGGCAGGCCCGCTGCTGGATGATGGAGTTGACCGGGGCACCCTCCACCGTCTCGGTGTAGTGGGTGTAGCCGTTTTTGTAGTTCAGCTTCAGGATGCCCAGCCACGGCTCACCATCGCGGGTAAAATCCACCACGGCAAGGTCTGCCCCCGGATGGTGGTGTGCGCGTGCATGTAGTCGAACAGAACGCCCGCGATGCGGCAGGACAGGTCCACAAAGTCGCCGTTGTGTTCCAGCTCGTTGCGGAAGGCGGAGTCCGGCAGTGGGCGGCACTGGCGGATATCGTCGCTGGCAAGCAGCTTCTCGATGTGATACTGAAAATAGGCGGTCTTTTCAGCGGTCATTTCCATGCCGCCGCCGCTCAGTACAGGCGCATCCATGGTGGTGTCCAGCACATGCAGGATCGCCTGATGAATGATGATCTCCATAAGTCGGGCCTCATTTCCATTTGATGTCGTTCTTCCGGGTGTCAGTATACCACATCCGGTGTCAAAAGGCGAGGGCGTATTGTAAAGCCGGGCGGCGCGTGCTACAATGAAGCAAACAGAAAGGGGCGTTGACCATGGAATTTCGGGACAAACCCATGCAGAACCTTGTCCGCATTCCGGAAAAGGACATCTGCAAAAATGCACAGAAGCTGCTGCTGGACGGCGAGACCATTGTGGGAGCCTACAAGACGGTGCGGGATCAGGTGGTTTTTTACCACCCACCGCATCATCCTGGTGGATATGCAGGGCGTGACCGGCACCCGGCAGGAGATCTTCGTACTGCCCTACCGCAAGGTGCTGCACTTCGGCATCCAGACCGCCGGCTTCGGTGACCCGCTGCAGGCCTCACAGCTGACCGTATGCTTTGCGGATGAGCACGAGGCAAAGTTCGGCTTCATTGGACAGGACGACCTGTTTGCCGTGGCCAATGCCATCAGCCGCCGCATCCTGTAATTGGCCCGAAAACAGCAGGCTCCCTCGCCCGAGAAACCGGACAGGGAGCCTTTTGCTGTATACGAAATAGGAGAATGGCAGAATTAGCAGCGGCTTGTTTTGCGCACCAGCTGTTCGTGCATGAATACCATAAGCACCAGCAGTGCCAGCAGGTAAAAAGGGAACAGGGCCGGGGTGATGTTGTTGGCCAGCAGGCCGAACAGCGGCGGCATGGTCAGGTTGCCCACATAGGCGCTGGCCATCTGGATGCCAATGACAGCCTGTGACTTGTCTGCCCCGAAGTGGTCCGGCGTGGAGTGGATGATGCTGGGGTAGATGGGCGCGCAGCCCAGCCCCACCAGTACAAGACCGGCCAGTGCAAGGGCCTGCGGGCCGGGGATCAGCAGGGCAGCTACGCCCACGGCCAGAATGATCTGACCCATGCGGATCATCTGCGTATCGTTGAATTTCAGGGTCAAAAAGCCGCAGGCGGCGCGCCCGGCAGTGATGCCGATGTAGAACAGGCTGGCAAAGCTGGCGGCAGTCTCGGCAGCCACCCGCGTCTCAGGGTCAGATAGCTGCTGGCCCACAGCCCGGCGGTGGTTTCCAGAGCACCGTAGCAGAAGAAACAGAGCATCACTTCCCGGGCACCCGGCAGGGCAAAACACCTGCCGCAAGCTCAGTGCCTGCGGGGCGGTTTCTTCGGTGCCGCTCTCCGTGCGGCGCTCCTTCCACAAGGGCAGGCTGACCACGAGCACCACGGTGAGCAGGACCTGGAACAGGGCAATGGCCCGGTAGCCGACCGTCCAGTGCATTCCATGGGTCAGCGCGGCACCCATGACCATGGGGCTCACCATGGTGCCGATGCCCCACATACAGTGCAGCCAGCTCATATGGCGGGCTTTGTAGTGCAGGGCAACGTAGTTGTTCAGGGCTGCGTCCACGCTTCCGGCGCCGAGACCATAGGGGATACCCCACAGGCAGAGCATCCAGAACTGTGTGGAGACCGAAAAGCCGAACAGCGCTGCGGCGGTCATGCCCACGCTGATGGCCGTGACCCTGCCGGTGCCGAGGGTCCGGGTCAGCCGGTCGCTCTGCAGGCTGGAAAGGATCGTGCCCAGCGAGATGATCATGGAAAGGATGCCCGCGCAGGACACCGGGATCCCCAGCTCCGGGTACATGGTGGGCCAGGCCGACCCAAGCAGGGAATCCGGCAGGCCCAGACTGATAAAAAGCAATGTAAATGATGGGCAAAAGAAGCGAGACCATAGGCTTGAGTTCCTCCCACAAGCATGTTATACTTGCAATGCATCTTGTGCTTTGCTGATGTAATAATATCACACAATGTCACAGGGTGTTAGAAGAAAAACGGTCGTTTTTATGACAAAACCGGCGCAGAGGGCCCGGCAATGTTGAAAACCCGGAAAGGAACCTGTAGATGGCTCTGGCATTGAATTGCGGCATCCCATCCACACCGCAGGGACGGGAGCTGGTGCAGCACGGCAGCGCACTGTTCCCGATTGCGTGCTACGAAGAACGGCTTACCTGCTATTCGGTGCCGTGGCACTGGCATGAGGATTTTGAGTATATCCTCGCCTACGAGGGTACCGTGACCGTGGGCGTGGACAAAAAGCGCATCTGTCTGGCGGAAGGCGAGGGCGTGTTCATCAACTCCGGCGTGCTCCATGCGGTGGAATTTGCGGCAGAAGGTCCCTCAGCGCTGCGCAGCGGGGTGTTCCATCCGCGGCTCGTGGGCGGGATGGACACCATCTACTGGCAAAAGCTCATCCGGCCGCTGCTGCAGCCTGGTGTACCGTCCTATTTTCCGTTGAGCAAGGGGGAGCCCTGGCAGGCGGAAGTTCTGGCCCGGCTGTGGGAGGCCTGGCACGCTGTGGACGAAGAACCGGACGACTACGAGAACCGGGTTCGGTATCTGCTTTCGGCGGCGCTGCACACCCTCGCGGCCCACTGTCCGGTGGGCGAGTGCCGCAGCTCCCGGCAGGAGCAGGTGGCGGCCCAGCGCATGAAACAGATGCTGCGTTTTGTGGAGGAACACTATGCCGAGGAACTGACCGTGGAACGCATTGCGGACAGTGTGGCCCTGAGCGAAAGTGCCTGCCTGCGCAGTTTCCGGCAGCTGCTGGGTACCACACCCATCCAGTATGTGAAACAGTACCGCATTGAAAAAGCCGCCGGGCTGCTGCTGACCACCCGCCTGCGCACCGGCGAGATCGGGGCCGAGTGCGGCTTTACCGACCTGAGCTATTTTACAAAGACCTTCCGCGAGATCAAGCACTGCACGCCCCGGGAGTACCGGCAGCGGTTTGCGGTGCAGGGCTGACCGACGGGTGCGCCGGGAGCTTTTTCCTCGAATGCAACGGGCCATTCCATTGCCCGCCCTACTGCCTGCGGCAGCAGGGATCCGCCCGCCGGATCATTCTCGGAAAAACTTCCGGCCCGGCTGTCAACCCTGTTTGACGCATCAGACGCATTATACGATCAACAAAAAGGAGAATCGCAGAACCATGCAGCGCAGTCTTACCAAAGGCCCCATTACAAAGGGCATCCTGCTGTTTGCTTTGCCGCTGATGTTCGGCAACCTGCTGCAGCAGATGTACAACATCGCCGACACCTGGGTGGTGGGGCGCTTCCTCGGCGCGGATGCGCTGGCGGCGGTGGGCTCGTCCTACACCCTCATGACCTTTCTCACCTCCATCCTGATGGGGCTGTGCATGGGCAGCGGCGCAGCCGTCTCCATGCAGTACGGAAGCGGGGAAGAGGCCCGCATGCGGCAGAGCGTGTTCCAGTCCTTCGTGCTCATCGCGGGCATGGCGGTGGCGCTCAATGTGCTGGTGTACCTGGGGCTGGATGGCATCCTGTGGGTACTGCGTGTGCCGGAAGAGCTCATCCTCCTGATGAAGGAATATCTCCGCATCATTTTTCTGGGTATCACGGCCGCCTTTTTGTATAACTACTTTGCAAACCTTCTGCGGGCCATCGGCAACTCCGTGGTCCCGCTGCTGTTCTTGGCTGTGTCGGCAGTGCTCAATGTGATCCTGGACCTGGTGTGCGTGCTGGTGTGGCACTGGGGCGTGCGGGGGCCGCGGCCGCCACCACCTTCTCGCAGTTCGTATCCGGCATCGGCATCGGACTGTACACACTGAAAAAGTTCCCGCAGCTCTGCCCGAAAAAAGAGGACTGCCGGTGGGACAAACAGAACCTTGCCACCATCCTGAACCTTTCGGTGATGACCAGCGTGCAGCAGTCCATCATGAATTTCGGCATCCTGATGGTGCAGGGGCTGGTCAACAGCTTCGGCACCGTGATCATGGCGGCGTTTTGCGGCGGCGGTCAAGATCGATTCCTTTGCTTATATGCCGGTGCAGGACTTCGGCAACGCGTTTTCCACCTATGTGGCCCAGAACTACGGCGCGGGCCAGACCGACCGCATCAAAAAGGGCATCCGCAGTGCGGGCCTGTGCAGCGCAGCGTTCTGCGTGGTCATCAGTGTACTGGTGTGCGCCTTTGCAGCGCCGCTCATGGGCATTTTCATTGACCCGGCGGAAACCGCCATCCTTGCTGCCGGTGTGCACTATCTGCACATTGAGGGCGCGTGCTATCTCGGCATCGGCATTCTGTTCCTGCTCTACGGCTACTACCGGGCCGTCAATCAGCCTCAGATGTCGGTGGTGCTCACGATCGCATCTCTCGGCACCCGTGTGGCGCTGGCCTACCTGCTGTCGGCGACCCCGCTGGGCGTCACCGGCATCTGGCTCAGTGTGCCCATCGGCTGGGCACTGGCCGATGCCATCGGCATTGGGTACTACCTCAAAAGCACCGGGCAAAGTACGCGGTGCAGGCCTGAGACAAACCAAAAGCGGATGCATCCCTTGACGGGAAGCATCCGCTTTTTTATAGAGCATCAAATTTTCAGTGCATCAATGGCCTGCTGCAGGTGCTGGTAAAACTGCCCCAGATGCCAGCCGTCCACAAAACGATGGTTCACTTCCAGGCACATGCCCAGCGTCTCACGGCCATCTGCCGGGACATATTTGCCCCAGGTGATGCGGGGAATGTTGTCGTCCTTATCAAAGTCCCGCTCGTTGGTGCAGCCGGTCAGGTCGAACCACGGTGTACAGGAAAAATAAATCAGATCATCCAACTCTCCGCTCTGGTCCAGAAAGGTCTGCTGGGCTTCGCTTTTGGCACGGGTGGTGCGGCAGAAGTTGTCCAGATCGCCCTCCTTCGGCAGCGTGACGATGTGGAATTGCTGGCTGCCGGGCTTCAGGTCGGTGAAGCTGGGCACGCGCTCGTCCAACAGCCAGACCTCCCCGCTGCGGATGGTATAGCGGAAGTTCTCCACGGCGTTGACCGCATCGGTCACCAGATACCCCAGCGCATAGTAAAAGGAAACGCCATGGGCCCTTGCGTAAGCATGGAGATTGGTCACATCCACTCGGAAGGTGACGCTGTAAAACGGCTGGGACACCGCCGAGAAAAACCGGAACAGCTCCGCCCGCGGCCAGACGGCAAGGTCAATTTTCTGCATGAGAGGTCACTCCATATCGTACAGCTTCATGGTTTCCGGGCTGCGGTATTCGTGCTTCTCGTAGTAGCCGATGAGCGTTCCGTCCTCGTCCCGCAGGGCGACCATGTAGACGTCCTTGTTCTGTTTCTCGTTGTGGTAGGTGTAAACAAGGTTGTGATTTTTGTCGGCGGCAAACCAGTTGATGACTCGCTGGATGGTCTGGCGGGACTGCGGATTGCTCGTTCATCTTCCGGTTGCCGTATTTGATATCTCCCAACACCGGCTTGCCAAGGTAGGCGAGATGTGCGCGGATCTGGTGCGTGCGGCCCGTGATGAGCCCGATCTTGCACAGGGCAAACGGCCCGGCGGTGCGCAGCACATCCACATCCGTGATGATCTGCTTCCGGCGCTCGTCCTGGGACTGGTGGGCGTGGATGCTGACCTTGTTGTTCTTCTCGTCGTGCTCCCACCATGCAGTAAAGCGGCCCGACTGCGGGATGCCCACCGTGATGGTGTAGTACTCCTTCTTGAGCAGGTCGGTGCGGATGATCTCGTTCATGTCCCGGAGGGCGGCGTAGCTCTTGGCCGCGATCACGAGGCCCTCAGTGCCGCGGTCGAGGCGGTTGCAGATGCCGGGCTTGAAGCGGTTCTCGCTGTGGGCATCGTACTCGCCTTTCTGGGCCAGATACTGGGTAAAGGCGTCCACCAGGTTGGCATCGCCGGTACGGTCGCTGTGGCAGAGCAGGTGAGTGGGCTTGTACAGCACGGCAATGTTCTCGTCCTCATAGATGACGGTCACCTTGGGCTGGTTCTGCTGCTTTTTGGGGGCAGGCTTGCGGGCTGCCTTTGCGCCCTCAGGCGGGAAGAATTCATCATTGATGTACAGCTCAATGAGGTCTCCGGCCTGGATGCGATCTTCGGGGGCTCCTTTTTTGCCGTTGACTTTGATGCGCTTGTTGCGGAAGCTCTTGTATAAAAGGCTGGTAGGGAAGTCGCGCGTCACGCTCTGGACAAAGCGGGAGAGGCGGACACCCTCGTCGTTGGCGGTGGCAGTGTATTGTTTCATAAGATCGTTCCTTTTATTGGATGAAAGACAAGCCCTCTCCGTCTTTGCTTCGCAAATCCACCTCTCCCAAAGGGAGAGGCAATGCATCTCCCGGGTTCAGTACATGCTGACCGAGACAAGGGGCTCTCCCTTTGGGAGAGCTGGCAAAGCCGCAGGCTTTGACTGAGAGGGCATATTGATTCATAAAAAAGCCTTTTCTCTATAATAAACCACCCTTTCTTTGAAGTCAACGCAGAATATTTCCTGTGCCCCCTTGTGTTTTGCTGAAAAAACGGTACTATTAGAGTAATAACGCAAAAGGAGAACGACCATGGCGAAGGAAAGCAGCCAGCATAAGGGGCACCGCCAGCGGATGCGCGCCCGGGTAGAGCAGTACGGACTGGAAAGTCTGGAACCCCACGAAGCGCTGGAATATGTCCTTTATATCACCAACACCCGCAAGGACACCAACGGCCTTGCCCATGTCCTCATGGACCGGTTCGGAGACTTTGCCGGGGTGCTGGATGCCTCCGAGGAGGATCTGCTGACGGTGGAGGGCGTAGGCCCCTCTACCGCCCGGATGCTGCATCTTTTGCCGCAGGTCGGCAGATACTATACCCAGTGTGCGGTCAACGGCAAAAAGTGCATGAAGACCACCGACCAGCTGGTCGAATACCTGATGGCACAGTTTGCCGGGACTGTGCAGGAACGCGCCCTGCTGGCTGCGCTGGATGGCCGCAGCCGCATCAAGGGGCTGTTCTGGCTGCGGGACGGCACCAGCGACCGGGTGAGTCTGGAGATCAAGGATGTGGTGGCGGCAGCCCTCAAGGGCGGCACCGACAGCGTGGTGCTCTGCCACAACCACCCCAACGGCGTGGCTCTGCCCTCGCGGGAGGATCTGATGGCCACCGAGAATATCGTCCGGGCGCTGGGGCTGGTCAAGGTGCATCTGCGGGATCACATCATCCTGACCGAGAGCGAATATTTCTCCATGCGGGAATCCAACCGCCTGCCGTTCTACGACTTCGAGACCGGGGAGATGCTCAGGCCGTATTGATATTATAAAATAATTGTGTTATAATCAACATGAAAAGCACAACTATTTGTAGTTCTATCTGAGAACAGAAAGGAGAACCGAGACATGGCCGATGAACAGTTCCATCTCGTCTCCAACTATGCCCCCACGGGTGACCAGCCCCAGGCCATCGAGCAGCTGGTAGAGGGGGTAGAGCGGGGCGACCGCTGCCAGACCCTGTTGGGCGTCACCGGCAGCGGCAAGACCTTCACGATGGCGAACGTGATCGCCCAGTGCAACCGCCCGACGCTGGTGCTGGCCCACAACAAGACGCTGGCGGCCCAGCTCTGCACCGAGTTCCGCTCGTTTTTCCCGGACAACGCCGTGGAATATTTCGTCTCCTACTACGACTACTACCAGCCGGAGGCCTATATCCCCAGCACCGATACCTATATCGAAAAAGACAGTGCCATCAACGATGAGATCGACCGCCTGCGCCACTCGGCCACGGCGGCGCTTTCGGAGCGGCGGGATGTGATCATCGTGGCGTCGGTGTCCTGCATCTACTCGCTGGGTGACCCCATCGATTACCGCAGCATGGTCATCAGCCTGCGGCCCGGCATGCAGATGGAGCGGGACGAGCTGTGCGAAAAGCTGGTGACGCTGCAATATGAGCGCAACGATGTCAATTTCATCCGCAACAAGTTCCGCGTCCACGGCGACATCGTGGACATCTATCTGGCTTATATGAGCGAGCTGGCCATCCGGGTGGAGTTCTTCGGCGACGAGATCGACCGCATCACCGAGTTCAACCCCGTTACCGGCACCCGGCAGAACGTGGTCAAGCATGTGGCCATCTTCCCGGCCAGCCACTATATCGTCAGCGCCGACAAAAAGGCTGCGGCCATTGAGAAAATTCGCGCCGAGTGCGACGAGCAGGTGAAGCAGTTCACCTCGGAAGGCAAGCTCATCGAGGCCCAGCGCATCCAGCAGCGGACGAACTACGACATTGAGATGCTGACGGAAGTGGGGATCTGCAAGGGCATCGAGAACTATTCTGCCGTCCTTTCAGGCCGTGCCCCGGGCAGTATGCCCACGACTCTGCTTGACTATTTCCCGGACGATTTTCTGCTCTTTGTGGATGAGAGCCATGTGACCCTGCCGCAGGTGCGTGCCATGTACGGTGGCGACTACGCCCGCAAAAAGACGCTGGTGGAATACGGCTTCCGCCTGCCGTCGGCTTTTGACAACCGCCCCCTCAAGTTCGAGGAGGTGGAAAGCAAACTGAACCAGATGGTGTTCGTCTCGGCCACCCCCGGCGAGTACGAGCGGAAGAACAGCACCCGGATCGCCCAGCAGGTCATCCGGCCCACCGGTCTGCTGGACCCGCTGATCTCGGTGCGGCCCGTAGAGGGGCAGGTGACGGACCTGCTGGGCGAGATCAACGCCCGCACGGCGAAGAACGAGCGTGTTCTTGTGACCACCCTGACCAAGAAGATGGCCGAGGACCTGACCGACTTCTTGACCGAGCAGGGCATCAAGGTCAAATATATGCATCACGAGGTGGATACCTTTGAGCGGATGGAGATCATCAAAGATCTGCGCCTGGGCTCCATCGATGTGGTGGTGGGCATCAACCTGCTGCGTGAGGGCCTCGATCTGCCCGAGGTCAGCCTTGTGGCGATCCTGGACGCCGACAAGGAAGGCTTCCTCCGCAGTGAGACGAGCCTGATTCAGACCATCGGCCGCGCCGCCCGCAATGCCGAAGGCCTGGTCATTATGTACGCCGATGAGGTGACCGACAGCATGGACCGCGCCATCACCGAGACAGAGCGCCGCCGAGCCATCCAGATGGCCTACAACACTGAACACGGCATCGTCCCTAAGACCATCGTCAAGGCCATCCCGGACAGCATTGAGATCAGCGATAAGGCCGAGAACGCCAAAATGAATACCCGCCGGATGGGCAAGCTGGAGCGCGAAGCTGCCATTGACCGCCTGACCCGGGAGATGAAGGAAGCTGCCAAGCTGCTGGAATTTGAGCATGCGGCCTTCCTGCGCGACCAGATCGACCGCCTGCGCCGGGGCGAGAACCCCACCGTGGATTCCTCGGCAGAGGCGGAGCGGAAGCAGAACCATGCACAGACACAGAGAAGAGGGAGAAAGTACCTTGGCAAACGATAAGATCGTCATCAAAGGCGCACGGGAGCACAACCTGAAGAATATTGATCTGACCCTCCCGCGCGAAAAATTCATTGTTATGACCGGCCTGTCCGGTTCCGGCAAGTCGAGCCTTGCCTTCGACACCATCTATGCCGACGGCCAGCGCCGCTATGTCGAGAGCCTGTTCCAGCTACGCCCGGATGTTCCTTGGCCGGATGGACAAGCCCGATGTGGACGAGATCACCGGCTTGTCGCCGGCCATTTCCATTGACCAGAAGACCACCAGCCACAACCCCCGCTCTACTGTGGGTACCGTGACGGAAATTTACGATTATCTGCGCCTTCTGTACGCCCGTGTGGGCGTGCCCCACTGCCCGGTGTGCGGCCGTGTCATCAGCCAGCAGAGCGTGGACGAGATGGTGGACGCTGTGCTCAAGCTGGAAGAGGGGACGAAGTTCCAGGTCCTCGCGCCGGTCGTCCGCCAGCGCAAGGGCACGCAGCAGAAAGAGCTGGACGCCGCCCGGCGGGGCGGCTATTCCCGTGTCCGGATCGACGGCAACCTGTATGATCTGGACGAGGAGATCACGCTGGAAAAGAACATCAAGCACACCGTGGAGATCGTCGTTGACCGTCTTGCCATGCGCAAGGGCATCCGGGGCCGTCTGGCTGACTCGCTGGAAACGGCGCTGGCCCTCACCGGCGGCATCGCTGAGGTGGATGTCATCGGCGGCGAGTGCATGACCTTCAGCCAGAACTTTGCCTGCCCAGAGCACGGCATCTCCATCGGGGATCTGTCGCCCCGGCTCTTCTCCTTCAACAACCCCCAGGGTGCCTGTGAGAAGTGCACGGGCCTTGGTACGTTCATGCGGGTGGACGAGGAGCGCATCCTGCCCAATAAGAACCTGTCCATCCGGCAGGGGGCCATCAAGGCCAGCGGCTGGTACTACGCCGAGGGCTCTGTCAGCGAAATGTACTACCTTGGTCTGGGTAAAAAATACGGCTTTACGCTGGACACGCCCATCAAAGAGATGAGCACCGAGGCCGTCAACGCCCTGCTCTACGGCACCAACGGAGAAAAAATCGAGATGCACCGCACGAATGAGTTCGGCAGCGGCGTCTATTATAATACCTTTGAGGGCATCGTCGAGAACCTCGAGCGCCGCTTCCGCGAGACGAACAGCGAGTGGATGAAGGAGGAGATCGGCAGCTTCATGTCCGGTGTGGAGTGCCCGGACTGCCACGGCAAGCGCCTGAAACCGGTGGTGCTGGCTGTGACCGTCGGGGACAAGAACATCAGCGAATTCTGCGAAATGTCCATCCGGGACGAGCTGAAATTCATTGCCGAAAATGAGCCGAACCTGACCGAAAAGCAGAAGCAGATCGGCGGCCAGATCATGAAGGAGATCAAGAACCGCCTGCAGTTTTTGCAGAGCGTGGGTCTGGATTACCTCACACTGGCCCGCTCGGCTGGCACCCTGTCCGGCGGCGAAAGCCAGCGCATCCGCCTGACCACCCAGATCGGCAGTGCGCTTTCCGGCGTGCTCTATGTGCTGGACGAGCCGTCCATCGGCCTGCACCAGCGCGATAACGATAAACTCATCGCAACGCTGAAAAATCTCCGCGACCTCGGCAATACGGTCATCGTGGTCGAGCACGACGAGGATACTATGCGCAGCGCCGATTATATCGTGGATGTGGGCCCGGGCGCGGGCGTCCATGGCGGCGAGATCGTGGCGGCGGGTTCCGTGAAGGATATCTGTAAGGCCAAGCGGAGCATCACCGGCGATTACCTTTCCGGCCGCAAGCGCATTGCTGTGCCCCAGACCCGCCGCACCGGCAATGGGAATTTTTTGACTGTGAAGGGTGCCCGGGAAAACAACCTGCGCAACATTGATGTCCGGTTCCCGCTGGGCGAGTTCGTTTGTGTAACCGGCATTTCCGGTTCCGGCAAGTCCAGCCTGATCAATGAGATCCTGTACAAGACGCTGGCCTGTGAGCTGAACGGTGCCCGCAGCCGTGCGGGCAAGTGCGACGGGGTGGAGGGTCTTGAGTTCGTGGATAAGGTCATTGGCATCGACCAGCAGCCCATCGGCCGCACGCCCCGCTCCAACCCAGCCACCTATACCGGCGTGTTCAACGATATCCGCGCCGTCTTTGCCGAGACCCAGGATGCAAAGATGCGCGGCTATGGCCCGGGCCGGTTCAGCTTCAACGTCAAGGGCGGCCGCTGTGAGGCTTGTGAGGGCAACGGCATCCTGCAGATCGAGATGCACTTCCTGCCGGATGTCTATGTCCCCTGCGAGGTGTGCAAGGGCGCACGCTATAACCGCGAGACGCTGGAGGT
>VOFB01004449.1_pt1 | contig 35317 bp, 51 predicted proteins | sample 5384141 | NCBI WGS metagenome assembly VOFB01 (sample SAMN12384721, study PRJNA508395) | human gut metagenome | isolation source: healthy gut A | host: Homo sapiens | reverse complement strand
AATTATTGGTGAGATTTTAGCGGGTATGGCACGCGAAGCTCTATTTTGCTAATTGGACGCTATAACTATGATATGTATAAGCTTTACCGGACGGGATGTTTCAGTGAGTTGCCTGGTGGTCTTGTCAAAAAAAAAGTACCCAAATGCAAACATCACATTCATGACAGCGCATAGCCCAAAGGCCTTGATACGACAATGTAATTCTGATCAATATGATTGAGGGAAAGTTCGGCTTCCCTTGCCAGATTGAAGACGATCTAATTATTAAGCTGGTCACATACGAAGATAAAAGTATGCCTTTTGCTGAAGAACGCCGTCTGTTCTATGTAGCAATGACACGAACGAAAAACCGGGTTTTATATTGCTGCATCGAAGACAAAAGCCATCCAGATTCCTCATAGAGCTCATTAAGCATTTCAACATTCCACACAGAGATGATATTAATATGCATGCTGTTGACCTGTTCAACTTGCGATGTCCGAGATGCGGATTCCCATTAAAATATAATTTAATAAAAATTATGGCCTAAACCTATGGATTTGCACTAACGAGGCGGAACTCTGCGATTTTATGACAAACAATAGGACACATATGCATGATATTCTAAGATGCCCCAAATGTACAGATGGCTATTTGATTGTGAAAAAGAACCCAAAAAACGATGATATCTTCTATGGCTGCACGAATTACTTCAACGAAAGGAAAAATGCACAAACATGGTGCCATTGAAAACGGCCTTCCACCACGGCAAGGGAGATAGACAATGAAACAGACGTCATTCAATAAGCTTGTTTGCGACCACCTTCCTGAGATCATCGGATTGTCCAGGAAAACATGCACAATTGAGACTCTCTCAGGAGAAAACGTCATAGAATAATTGCTATTAAATCTGATAAGGAACTTGATAAATATCACAAAAGCCAAAAAGACCGAAGAACTGATTAAGGTTATTTATGCAGCCACCAAAACTCGGGTATACCTTGGAAGCACGCTCAAGGCAATCCGAACTGAAAAGGCAGCAAAGCGAGGCGCCTTAGATAAAAAGATTCTTTTGATGGAAGCCATTTAGAATTGAGGCGAAAATATACTGGCTCATCATTCTATTTCGGGCAGCGTTGGTGGAAGATCCGTTTATAGAGTTATTCAGCGAGACTTACGGTGCAGAGAAGGCCGGACATCTCTATTCGCAGTACCACTTCTGTGACATCTATCAAAACAGTATGGTCTATCTGGGCTGGGATGTATGCCGCTGAGCAGCAGGCCAAATGCAAACAGCGCCGGAAGCGGTGAAAGACGAACCACGTGTCTTTCTCGGCAGTCATCTGCACGTCAAAGAAATCAGGACGCCTCCGCTGTAATCGATTTCCACTAAGACCATAAAATAATTTGCGTATAACTCTTGACACTACCCCAGACACCAAATGCGAGCCCAGCCCCAGCGGGTCGCATTTGAAAGGAGGAGCGACGGAGCGAGTGAGAGATGACTTTTTGAAAAAAGTCGTCGCGAACGACATGTAGTCCGCGACGACGTGGCCGGGCGACAGGTTCGAACCTGCGGCATCTAGCTCCCAAAGCTAGCGCTCTACCAAACTGAGCTACGCCCGGATACGGAGGTATTATACTCGATTTTGTCCAGGATTGCAATCAAAATTTCTGGCAGATTGAGGGAAACGTGCTGTGTTGTCAAATGATGTGCTCCAGGCAGCCTGTGGTGCGATGAGGAAGATATTTAGATGTCAGAGCGAAGGTACGACGTCAGCTGAGCCAAGGTTGCAGGCGGCTTGGCTAGGCAGGGGACCAATTGGACGGTACGCTGTCCACGCGGCGGGATGCAGTTCACTTTTTGACATTCCCGTCAGCCATCGTGCTTATCTGACACCACCCAATTGGTGCTTGGCCAAGGATGGCGAGGTGCTTCTATGGTACATCCATGAGGCCTGTGCGATTTTCTCTTTTGCAATACAAGCTTAACTACCGCTTGTCTGCTTCGTGATATGGTAGAATGCTCATAAGGAGTCCCCTGTATGTTGTATTCGTTATGGTGAACTTACTATATCACGCCTCGGGGCTCCCCAGCTTCTTTTTCTCAGGGTCACATCATTTTAGCACATACACAGGCTGGACGGTGTGTAGGCGGTATCCCTTGCCATTGCTGTTAACCTCGGTGTACTGGACTTCTTTCGTACCAAGATTTCCAAGCTGTCCACTTTATACTATAACATAGCTCGGGTAACTACATTATATTGTGAATCATTCGGCGCCATAAGCAAATTTTCTGATTATACTTTGCGATTATGCAGAGCCCTTCCCGCACAAAAACGCGGCAGTGCCCGCCCACCCCAAAGAGGACGCCACGCTGCCGCGTCAAATTACCGATTCTGCTCAATGTGCCGCTGAATTCGGTTCATAATCATATCCAGGGCCACCAGATTTTTTCCACCTTCCAGAACCACCAGGTCTGCAAACTTTTTGCTGGGTTCCACGTACTGGTCGTGCATGGGCTTTACTGTGGCCTGATATTGAAGAAGGACAGATTCCATAGACCGCCCACGTTTATTCACATCCCGCTTGATCCGGCGGCACAGCCGGATGTCAGCGTCGGTATCAACGAATATTTTGATGTCCATCAAGTTCCGCAGGGCTTTATTTTGGAAAATCAAAATACCCTCTACCATGATTACACTTTTTGGGCTCCAACAGGATTACCTGATCGCTCCGGTTATGAACGGTAAAATCATATACCGGGCACTGTACGGCATGCCCTGCCCGGAGTTCCTCCAGGTGTCGGACCATCAGCTCTGTTTCAAAGCCGCTGGTTCGTCGTAATTGAGCTTGCACCGCTCCTCATAGGGAAGATCGTTGTGGGCCCGGTAGTAGTTGTCGTGACTCAGAACTGTAATTTCCTCGCCAAATTGGCCCATGAGGCTTTTCATCAGGGTGGTTTTTCCGCTGCCGGTTCCGCCGGCAATACCGATGACCAAAACGTCCATGGCGTGTTCCTCCATCCGCTGCCGCTCCGTGCGGTCTTTGGTTTATTATAGCGAAAAAACCGAAAAAGGGAACCGTTTCTAAAAATAAAGTTCTGGAGACCCAGAAAAGGCGGACTGGCGGGTTATATGGTCCAGGCTTTTGGAGAGCCGATGACCAATGTAAACTGCCCTGCGATGCAGAATGTTGCATCTTGACAAGGGTTTGTTCCTGAACTATAATGAACACTGTTCAGTTTGGGGGATTCTATGAACAAAGCTGTGACTACCAAAGAGGAGATACTGAAAATCGGTCGGGAGCTCATTCGGCAGCAGGGGTGGGCAGCAATTAATATCCGGGCAGTGGCTGCGGCCTGCAGTGTGTCAGTGGGGTCGATCTATAACTACTTTACTTCTAAAGCAGATTCTAGTCGGCGCCATTGTGGAAAGCGTTTGGCATGAGATTTTCCATCGTTCAGAAGATGAAACCGTATTTCGGGACATTCAGGCCTGTATTGCTTGGTTGTATCAACAGATGGAGTATGGGCATAAGCAATATCCAGGTTTTTTGCCCTCCATTCACTCAGCTTTATCCATGAGGAAAAAGCGGATGGGAAAAAACGCATGCAACAAACCTGGGAACACATGTTAAATGGCCTGCGCTCTGTGCTGGAACATGACCCCAATATCCGCCCCGACGCCTTTGACCGGCAGTTTACAGTGGAGAAATTTGCAGACGTCCTCTTTTTCGCTCATGCTGTCGGCATTACTTCGGCAGGACTACGATCCCTCTACCGCTCAGGAAATCACCCGTAGGATGTTGTATGAATCCCCCGCGACATGGCGGGAATTTTGAGAGATGAAATAACAGTGTTCAGGCATGGATGTGATGGAGGTTCTGTGACATATGCTCCAGCTGATTGCCTCCCTGGCGCGGGTGGCAGCAGGCGATCACGTTCCTATTATTTGGCCAAGAAAGGAAGCGCGTTATGCAAGCAATTGTAGAAACTTCATTTGATGTTGTATACCTGACAACGGTCATCACAATTGGTATTTTGATGATCCGGGGAGCAGGGGGAAACCGGCAATTCCGCCTGTTTGGCATGATGGCGGTGCTTTTGGGCGCTGGGGATGCGTTTCACCTGATTCCCAGGGCTGTGGCTCTGTGCACTACGGGCCTTGAAAATTTCACTGTGCCTCTGGGACTTGGAAAGTGGATTACCTCCATTACGATGACCGTCTTTTATGTGCTACTCTATTATGTTTGGCGTCTGCGCTATCATATACAGGGGCGTGGCGGCACGACAGCGGCCATCTGTGGGCTGGCTGGGCTGCGGATGATCCTGTGCATCATGCCTCAGAATGGGTGGCTGAGCGCAACAGCTCCCTCTCCTGGGGTATCTACCGCAACATTCCGTTTGCTCTGCTGGGGCTGCTTATGATTGTCTTGTTCTATCAGAGCGCCAAGCAGCATAACGACCGAGCCTTTCGCTGGATGTGGTTGACCATTGTGTTGAGCTTTGGGTTCTATATCCCAGTAGTACTGTGGGCAGATGTAGTCCCCTTAATCGGTATGCTGATGATCCCCAAAACCTGCGCATACGTGTGGACGGTGTGTCTTGGCTACCGCGCAATGAAAAACGAAATTACCTGAGGATGGGCGGGCCGACGCGTCATACACTGCTCCATACTGCCGTGGCTATGGTGGTGTGGTTCAACTGCAAGCTGGAAATATGACAAAAGGGGCCTGCTGCAAAGATGATATCCTCCCCTATCCTTGACAGTGCGGTTTTTTCACTGTCTCCTTTCGGGGAGCATCATCACATTTTGCAACGGGCCCTTTTGTAATTTGTAAGCTGCTTTATGTCAAAGAGGCCCAATAAGCTTTTGCCCCGCTTCATACAGGTTTTTGACCCAAGGTGTCGATCACCACGGTGACTGGAAAGTCCACCACTTCCATCCGGCGGATGGCCTCTGCCCCTAGGTCCTCATAGGCCACCACTTCCGCCTTCTTGACGCACCGGGCCAGAAGGGCGCCGGCGCCGCCAATGGCGGCAAAGTACGGCTCCGTGCTCTTTCATGGCGTTGACCACGCCCTCGTCCCTTTGCCCTTGCCGATCATGCCGGTGGACCCGGCGGCAATGACTTTGGGGGCATAGGCGTCCATGCGGTAACTGGTGGTGGGACCGCAGGACCCTACGGCATGGCCCTTCTGAGCCGGGGTGGGGCCGGCGTAGTAGATGACCGCACCGTTTACGTCAAAGGGCAGGGGCTCCCCCTTGTCCAGAAGTTCCACCAGCCGCTTGTGAGGCGGCGTCCCGGGCGGTGTAGATGGTGCCGGTGAAGAGGACGGTATCGCCGCACCGCAGCTGCCGGGCCTGTTCTCTTGTCATGGGGGCAGTCAGTCTGTACTCCATTTTACAGCACCTCCGATTCGTGTCTTGTCACGTGGCAGTTGATGTTGACCGCTACAGGCAGGCTGGCCATGTGTACGGCGGCTACCTCAATGTGGACCGCCAGGGCTGTGGTCCGGCCGCCGAGGCCCTGGGGGCCGATGCCCAGGGCGTTGATCCGCTCCAGCAGCTCTTGCTCCATTTCGGCGTAGAAGGGGTCGGGGTTGGGGGGACCCGGCAGGGCGAAGAAGGGCCCGCTTGGCCAGCTCCGCCGAGCGGTCAAAGCCGCCGCCAATGCCCACGCCCACCACAATGGGCGGACAGGGGTTGGGGCCTGCTTCTGCCACGGTCTTAACCACAAAGTCTTTGACTCCCTGGGCCCCATCGGAGGGGCGGAGCATGGCAATGCGGCTCATATTCTCGCTACCGGCGCCTTTAGGGGCCACGGTGATCTTCAGCCGGTCGCCGGGCACCAGACGGATGTACAGGACGGCGGGGGTGTTGTCCTTGGTGTTTACCCGGCGCAGGGGTCCGCCACCACGGAGCACCGGAGGCCTGCTTCCAGATAGCCTTGGTGGACGCCTGCATTGACCGCCTGCTCCAGGTCTCCCTGGATGTGGACCTCTTGGCCGACTTCGAGGAAGACGCAGGCGACGCCTGTGTCCTGGCAGATAGGCAGCTGGTCCTCCTCGGCAATTTTATAATTTCTACGATCTTGGACAGAATACCGCGAGCCGGTTCCCAAGACTCCCGCTCCTGACTTTGGGTGATACAGGTCCGCACGTCCTGGGGTAAGTTCCGGTTGGCGCTCATGCACAGCCGGGCCACAGCCTGGGTAATGGCTTCCCCTTTGATTTCCCGCATGGCTACGTTCCTTTCCGTCAAACAAATTTCCAGGCGGCAAGCCGCTGGTTTCGATGCTAGTATACTGAATCTGCTGTCAACTTGCAAGTCCCCACGCCCAAAAACGGCGTGGGTTTTATTTGCAAATGCTCCGGCGATCCGGTCCAGAGCGAGGTCCAAGGTTTTCTGGGGCAGGCCAGATTCATACGCATAAAGCCTGTGCCTTCGGGACCAAACCACTCGCCGGTGTTCATGGCGACGCCGGCTTTCCATGTAAAGAAGTCTGCCAGCTCATTTTGAGCCATGCCCATGGCCCGGCAGTCCAACCACATCAAATAAGTTCCTTGGGGCGCAATCAGCCGGATTTGGGGCAGTTGCTCCGCCAGACGCTTTTTGTAAGTGCGCCACATTGCCGGCAAGGTAAGTAAGGAGCTGCTCCAGATACTCGTCTCCCTTTTCGTAGGCGGCGATATAGGCGTATAGTCCCAGCATATTCATGTTGTCCCCGTGGCTGAGGGAGAGAACCTGCTGGAATCGCTTTGCCAGATCTGGATTGGGCGAGATGACGGCGGCTGCCTTCATAGATGCTAAATTGAAGGTTTTGCTGGGGGCAACGGCCACCAAGCAGTCAGGAGGATGGAGGCCGCTGGAATATGACAGCTTCCCGGGTATACAAAATCTCCGTGGATTTCATCGGCAAAGAGAAGCACATGGTTGCGGCGGCAAATTTCCCCAATTTTTCCAGCTCCTGCAGGGTAAACACCTTGCCCACAGGGTTGTGCGGGCTGCACAGCAGCATCAGCTTGGCCCGGGGGTCTGCCGCGCGGCGTTCCAGGTCCTCGAAATCCACCTCGTAATGCCCGTTTTGAAGCAAGAGTGCATTGTTGGAGATCCCCGCCCCTGCTGCGTTACTGCGTCGGTGAAAGGACCATACACCGGCCGTTGGAGAATCACCGGTCGCCCGGCTCTGTGAAGGCGGCTACGGCGGTGTACAGGGCAGGTACCACACTGGACACGGGGGATGACTGTAGCCTCTCCCATGTCCCAATGGTGGCGGCGGCGCTGCCAGCTGGCAGTGGCCTCCCGGAAGGCCGGGGGTGTGGCGGTATAGGCGTAAACGCCGAAGGCGGCTTTTTCCATTACCCGGTCTATGACCGGTTGGGGCACCGGAAATCCATGTCTGCTACCCACATGGGGATGGCGTCTGGATTACCTGGAATGTGATCCCACTTGATGCTATCTGTATTTCTGCGGTCAATGATTTCGTCAAAGCAATATTTCATCTGGTTTTTCCTCTCTGGTTAGCCGCCCAAACGGGTGGCGATGAGTTCATGGCCCGGGTCACCATCTCCAGGGGCATTGCCTCTGTGGGGGCACGTGAATGAAGCATGCGGGCATCCTTCCTGCGGCTCTCAGCAGATGGTACAGCAGGCAGTTGCACACATAGCTCCCGGCGCTGAGAGATACCTCAGCTGGAATTTCTGCCTGGTTCAATTCTGCGGCCAGATCCCAAACCGGCAAGGTGGAAAAGCAGGCGGCAGGCCCGGATGGGTCTAGAGGAATGTCCCGGGCTGCATACCGTCGTTGTCCGGAATCCGGGCATAGGCGTAATTGAGTCCCACCTTCTCCAGGGAAATTTTCTTCCTGTTGGCTGCCAGGCCCAGACAGATGACCGCATCCGGACCTTCCGCGTCCATTCCCTTCAGCAGAAGCTCCGGCGCCCGGCGGAAGGATACGGGTAGCTCCATGGTCACAAGCTCCGCCGTCCCTATTGTGGGCGGCAATTCCCCAGGCATGCATAGGAGGGGTTGCTGGTTCCGCCGTCGAAAGGCTCGAAACCGGTAAACAAAATTTTCATCCCGATTTTTCTCCATTTATAGCGATTCCGGTGAGATGGATGGCCCCTGCCTGCGTTTCCAGGTTTGGTACTGCGTCTTCAGCTCCGAATAGTTCCGCTCACTGACCTTTAAAGCAGTTCCGTCCTTCAGTACGACTTCCTGGCTCTGCAGTTTCAGAATGTACAGCATGTTGACAAGAAAACTCCTGTGAACCCGCAAAAAACCCAAGGGACATAGGGGGACCTCAGGCTGCTTAAGGACCCATAGCATACATGGGATTCACCGTCCTTCAGATGGATGCAAACCTGATGTTGCCGGCTCTCCGCATACACAATGTTGCCGACTGGCAGCTCCGCCATCTCGCCCCGGGACTTTATTTTAATCGTTTTCGGAAACATTGCAACCGCTCCAGGGCCTGCCGCAAATATAAATCAAATTTTTGGTCGAATTCACTTTTCAGCAGATACCGAAAGGCCTGGACCTCAAAACAGGCCGGCGCGTATGTCAGGTGGTTGGTGACAAATATAATGACCGCGTCCTCCCGGGCTGCCCGTAGTTTTTGGCAATGTCCAGACCAGTGAGGTCCGAGGATGGGAGGAATGTCCAAAAAAGCCATATCGCAGCTGTCTAAGATGCGCTCTGCCAAGTGATTCCAGCCCTGTAAGGCATGAATTTTTTGCCGGGATCTGATGAGATTGCAGGTATGTCTCCAACATTCCTTTGATTTTCCGCAAAAATACAGGATCATCATCGCAGAGGAGAATGCGAATCCAGGTGACTGCCGGTTTCACAGGGAGGTTCTCCACTTTTTCAAAGCCAGATATTGCTTCCACGGTCTACATCACCACCAAACAGAAATTTGAACTTTTATGTTTTTTAGTATATCACAAGATGGTGAAAATTGGAACAGCGAATTTTCTGCCAGAGTGCATTTGTCTCTCTCAGCGGTTGGACATGACCGTAGAAATAGCGGCGTGGAACAAACATTCCTGCATTCGCGTCAAAAAATCCTCCTTCGTGATGGATTATTTGAAAATACAAAGTAAACTCTGCTATCCTATACCAAACAATGGGTGCAGGTGGTGGAGAAATACCCACATCTTTCATAAAATACTTGGGAAAAGTGACTTTGTGCTGGCCCCTGGACAGCCGGTTTCCATAAAAACAGAATCAGACGAGACAGCGAAATGATTTGAGGTTGTATTTATTTTAGAATGGAGTTTTGCATATGATGAAAAGGCCGTTTATTAAGCTCTTTCGGACTCCAAATAGCTGGTATTTTTACGACGTGGCCAAAAGCGAGCTCTGTCAGATTCAACCGGACAGCTATTTGTTTTTTGCAGCGTCTCCTGGACGGCGACGTCGTCTCAGAGCCGCCGGATGAGCTGGTGCATTTGGCGGAAATGGGATACCTGACCAGCGAAAGTCCGGTGGAAGAGCTCTGCCATCCATACAGCAGGTACCTTCCCCAATTTCTGGACCGGAACCTGCGTCAGCTGATTTTGCAGGTGACCCAGAGCTGCAATTTCCGTTGTAAGTACTGCATCTACTCCGAGACCTCCAGCGCCAGGCAGCGCCACCACAGCGCAAAACATATGACCTGGGACATGGCAAAGCGGGCCGTGGACTTTCTGTGGGAGCATTCCATTGACAGCCGCATGGTGTCCATCAGCTTCTATGGCGGGGAGCCGCTGCTGCAGTTTCCCCTGGTGCAGAGGGTCATCCAGTACAGCAAAGCCCGGTTCGTGGGAAAGAAGCTCACCTTCAATATGACCACCAACGGCACGTTGCTTACCGATGATATCATTCGTTACCTGGCGGAGCATGAGGTCAGTCTGATGATCAGCATCGATGGTCCCCGGAAATCAACGATGCAAACCGAGTTTTTGCCAATGGACAGGGGACCTTTGACACAGTGATGGGACGAATCCGGCGAATTCATGAACTGGAGCCGGGTATGCCCAGCATGTGCATTTCAGTATGGTCATCGATCCCACCAATGACTTTGACTGCATCAACTCTGTCTGTGTGGATTATGATGTAGTACATCGGGGCGGCCTGAACGCTGCCATTGTAGACAAAGAGTATGATGACGAGGAGACCCGGTTCTCTTCTACGTACATAGAAAAGTATCAATACCAAATGTTCCTGTCCTACCTGTCCTACTGGGGAAATATCCCAAGGAGCGAATCTCACCCATTACGTACCAGGCTTTGGCCAACGCCATGGATAAGGTGTCCCGAGCGGAGGAGCCGGACGGGCTACAGCGGATTGACGTACCCAGTGGCCCCTGCGTTCCCGGGAAAATGCGGGTGTTTGTGAATGTGGAGGGCCGATTTTTCCCCTGCGAGCGGGTCAGTGAGACCTCCCCCGGCCATGTGCATTGGCAGCCTGGAGACCGGTTTTGACTTGGAGAACGCCGAGCGGTTACTGAACTTTTGCCAATATCACCAGTGAGCGCTGCAAGCGGTGCTGGTGCTTCCGGCATTGCACGCTTTGTGCGAAAAAGGCGGATACCGGAGAGGCGCAGCTCTCCCCCATCCAAAAGCTAAAATATTGTCAGGAAGCCAAGGGCATTGCATACCGAGAAATTCAGAATTGCCTGCTTATGCGAGAGATCTATCAATTCTATCCTGGGCAGGTTCGCGGGGGAAGGATCGGGAGGTGAGCGGTTTATGAGACGTGGCGTGGCATTGTATCCCCTGACGCCTACCATACTGCCAGTGGTGATGCACTGGGGGCAGCTGCAGCCGGATTACCGGCTGGCCAGCCTCCTGGCGCCCTCCGGCTTTTCCGTCGCTGGGCATGACGCGGGGCACATGCTCCACCTTCCTGACACAGGCATCCGGGTGGATGACCGCATTGACAGCCGCCCCGAGGCCTGGGACATTCTCCTGGCAGTGGAAACTGCCGAGGACAACGAGGGCATTTGCGAGGAGCGGCTGGAGCTTGTCAGATGGGCCCTTTTCTCACGAAAAGCATGTTCATTACATCGGGAGAAGTCCTGATTCTGTCCCGGATGGGCTGCGGAGTTGGCAGGAGAGTATGAAGGCCAGGTGCGGATCACTACACTCTGGACCAAGAGGGAGGACCTCTACCCCAAAGAGAAGCTGCACCGCTTCCAGGTCCCCTGGTTTTGGTGGGCGGCCTCATTGAGGAGGCAGATGTCTTTTGCTATGCTGGTGAAGCTGTATGCGCGCCTGGTGCAGGATGGAGAGCGCCCCTGGTGGTCACCAAGCAGCCCATTGGCGGGCTCTGGGCTTTGCCTCCATCGAACCGGCACTTTGTGCGCTGTCTGTAGATGAGGCGGAGAAAATTGAGCGCATCAATGTGCTCCTGAAGGACTTGGAAACAAGGGAGCAGCCCAGCATCATCCTCCTGGAGGCACCGGACGCGGTGATGAAGTATAACAACTATCTTACCAACGGCTTTGGCATTCGGACCTACATGCTGGCCCAGGCGGCAGAGCCGGATGCCTTCCTCTGCTGCATTCCCAGCGAGCTGGGGAGATGCCCTTTGTGGAGGAAATCAGCCGGGACTTCTCCCTGCGTCTGGGAGTGGGCATCGATGCTGTCCATGTCAGCAACGCCGTCATAGACAGGGGTGGACTCCAGACAGGGCAAGCTCTATTTGACTCACACAACCCTGGAGGACATCGACGGCCGGATCCGGCAGCAGCGGGAGGCGTATCCGGAGGGCAACTGCCTGTTCAACGGGTGGACGGAGGATTTTGAGGGCCTGTATCACACCCTGTTCATGGATGCCCAGGAGGAGGCGCCGCCTCCACAAGACGGGCGGCCCCAGATCCCCGGGCCTGGCTCTTGGAGCTGCTCGGCAGCAAGTTTGGCGTACCAGAGGAAATGCTTGCGAAGGACAACTGGGATCTTCCTCTTACCGGGGAGTTCTTCGGTTTTTCGGGAATGGATTTGTTCTACCTGCTTTTTGGAGGTGGAGAAGCGAACGGGATGTTCGATTCCGGTAGAGGCGCTGTCTGATTATCAGTTTAATTCTATTTCAACAGTTTTGAAGACGTTGGAAACGATACCAGCTGATATACCAGCATCACAGGTGGGGGATCCGGTTTGATTTTTGCGTGGAACGCACGGGAATGCTTGCTGTATTTTCAACTGCCGTATTAAGATCTGGCAAAATAAGGGCATCCAAACTGCAAACGGGTTGGAGAGGCTGTCAGTAGACCTTGACTTACGATTTTGCTGGGTGTCTTAAGAAAGGGGAAATTTATGAAGTACTGAAGCAAACCAAAAAGGCGCTTCGAGATCAATTGAAGCTTATGGCTCTTGCATTTGCATGTATTCTGCTTGCGTATGTGCTTGTAGCGCAACGTGTGGGTGCGGTGGCGCAGGATCGAATGCTTATCAGAATACGTACAACGACAATCTTAGAGCGTATAATAAGAGCACAACAAATGTTAGATACAGCACCAGCTCTGCAGAATCTATCCAAGTTGACTAAACACCATAGGACCTCGGGGATTTCATATAGCTAACATTCCAACCAGTGCGTATCCCGGTGGCGTTTGAGCCCCTCAAACGCCACCATTTTTAGTATGGACTTGATTTGATGTTTCGAGGTGAGAAATTGTGAAAAATACGGTTAGCTTGCGGTCCACGCGGCGACAGCCTTGGCATACGGTTTTGCTGCTGCTCCTTTGTGCAGGGCTTTCTTTTGCATTTTTATCTCAGGCATTGCAGTACCAAGTGGTTCAAAATGCCGTGGCGGATAGTGCCGGATACTACCAGGCTATTGGCATACTCCGATCTTCAAACACGGAAAACGAGGATGCTTCCCCTTGCTTGCCTGTGTTAGAAAAAAGTGAATACGTAAAATACACAAATACATATGCGCCAAGATATGGGGTGATGGAAAATATATATAATGCGGATATAGACGGTGACAGAAATTACCACATGTTATATTTGCAAGGCACTCTAGTTGATATAAAGGAAGACTCTGAGAGAGTGTTAAATATGTACTCTAAAGGTTACGACCCGAGAGAGATAGTCCGTTTGACGTTTGACGTTACCAATATTTTTCTGGACACCCAGAGCTGGCGTCTTTGGGAGAGATGAGCTTTCGCATGGACGTTACCGGCCAACGGGATTTTAAAAAGCAGCTTCAGGAAGAGCTGCAGCTCGGAAGCTCTTACTTTTCTGCGCGCTCTGGGAAAAATACTATTACCCCAGTTTCCGGCAATAAAAGCACAGAATACTATCCTTCACCTGGGTGCTATACATGGACCTGATATAGACCGGGCTGCTTACAATACGAATGATAGCAGCAAATATTGCTATGCGGTTGCTGAGGGAGATTTATGGGACTATTTTTATCCAGTTGCTCCGGGAAGCGTAGTAGATTTTACAGATCCGGCGCTTTCCGATGTTGCTACGGGGCTGGAATACGTCCAGTCTAACGAGCATGGGGCAACGGTCATCCCGGTCAAAGATATGGCTACCCTTCCCAACTTTGAGGAAAACTACTTCCTCAGTCAGGGGCGACTTTTTGACGCTGGATGACAATGTACGACAAAATCGAGTTTGTGTTGTTCGCCAGAATTGGCAGACAAGAGAAATTTGAAAATTGGCGATGTAATCACAATTACATTAAAAAGACCTGGAAATGTATGTATATGGTCGTACATACCCAGACTGGGAGCCGAATTTAGAAGATGCACCTACATTTACAGAGGACTATACAGTTGCGGAATTATATATAGTCTGCAAGATAATTCAAGACAGGAAGAGTATACAGAAATCTATATTCCTCTTTGCTTTTATTCAGAGGAGTTCCGGAACTTTGTGTATTTTGGCCGCTGTAGTTTCGTCCTCCATAGTCCGGAAGAGAAAGCTGATTTCTTGGAAGAATCAGGAAGACAGTTGAGGGAGCTAGGATTTGAAGTGGGGTTTGTGGATGACGGTTGGGATGAATTCCATGAGTCATCCCAGGCGGTGCTGCAGACCAGCCGTAACAGCGTGTTGCTATTGGGTTTGCTGCTTCTGTTGGGTTTGCTGTTGGTTGACTTTTTGTACCAGCGCGCCCGGCGCAGGGAGGTAGCTATCTTGCGGACACTGGGGATTCCCAAAGGAGCGGTTTTGAGACAGGCGCTTTTCCCGCTGGCGCTTCTGAGTTTTTGCGGTGTGGGAGCCGGTAGTGTGACGGCCTATTATTATGGTATGGAAAAGGCTCGGGAGGCGGTGGCTGGTTTAAATGCAGCGCAGCCTTTGACGGTGCGCTTTACCCCTGCGGAAATGGCTGTGTTGGGGTTGCCGTTTGGCTGCTACTGCTGCTCCTGGAGATGACCTTTCTGCTGATTCTTTGCTCTCGCCCAATTTTACCATTGCTGCAAGGAGGTAAGATTCATGAAAAGAAACGCAAGGGGTAATCATGGCGTATCCTCTGGTCTGCGATTTATCCGTCGGCAGATGGAGCGAGCGCCAGGCAGAGGCTTACTGGCGCTCTTAGTAGCTGCGGTGTTGCTGTTTGGACTGTGTTATCTCCAAGAGAGCATCACAACGAATCAGGAGGAGATGGAGCGCCTATACAGAATGGTAAAAGTTGGAGGGCGTATCCTCCCAAAAGATACTGGTTCCGATGCCAGCCTGAGTGGGTTTATTTCCTATGAGGTTCCAGAATTGCTTCAGGGAACAGGTATCGTGCAGGACATGGTACTGGAGTCCGCTGCGATCAGTGCTGGGATATATGGGTGTAGTTCTGATGGCGGATCGAATGGCACAGAGGCGAGTGCATTTATACGGGGCGTCAGTGATTTGTCCCAATACTCCCCTATAGCGGATGGTTCCGTTGTTGCTACGTTTCTTCCAGACTGGGATGAGGAGACATTCCTGCAGCCACAGGCTTGGGGGGAAAAGAGGATACCTATGGCGTTTTGGTCAGTTCTACTGTTTGTGAAATGTTAGAGGCCAGTCCTGGAGACTTTGTAGTTTTTGGACTTTGTGGGGGCTAGCGATACATTCTATATTTGCGGGATTCTAACAGCTAGCGATACAATCGGCGCGTTGGTTCCAATTAGTGTACTGGATGCTGCGTATCAAAGATTTGGGAATGAACCGTCATATTTATACACAAAATGCGATTTTACCATCGATCCAGCAGGAAACTTCCGAGTCAACGAATTCCGGGAAACGGCTGAGACAATCTTGGCAAAGGATCAGAAAACCGGGAGAATCAGGGCTTGCCCGCAGATGAGGCTCTTTTCGTCCTCCCAGGACAGCGAGCTGACCCAAGCCATCCAACCTCTGGAGAAAAATCTCTCCCTGATGCGGTTACTGTACCCCATCACCCAGGCGGTGGCTGCCCTCGTTTCTGCGGCCCTGGCTATGCTTCTGCTGGCTCAGCGGGCGAAGGATACGGCCATTTTGCAGGTGTTGGGCATTTCCCGCAGCCAGACCCGGTGGATGCTGGGGTGGAGCCGGTGCTGGCGGCCCTGCTGGTGCGGGATTGGGAGTTTTGGTGGCTTTCCTGATTTTGGGAGGCAGGCCCTGGGGACCTCCTGCCTGATCAGCCTGGGGCTGTACCTGGCCGGGTGTCTCCTGGGCACCATTCTGGGCACAGTCCGCGCCGTAAACCGCAAGCCCTTGGAGCTACTCAGGTGAAAGAATGAGAAGGAGGACATGATGTCTGAATTAACCTTGCAACAGGTAGCTATCGTTATCCAGGCGGCAGCCGCTACGCCCTGGACGGAATCAGCGGGACCTTTTCCGCCGGGAAGCTGTACGCCGTCATCGGCCCCTCTGGCAGCGGCAAGGGCACGCTCCTGGAGTCTGATGGCGGGGCTGGACCGGCCTGCAGAGGGGGCTCCCCTGCAGCTCAGCAGGAGCGACTACCGGTCGCTGAACCTGGACCGCTGCCGGAGGCAGGGAGATTGCCATGATTTTCCAGGCCTTTCAGCTGTTCCCGCTGCTGACAGTTCTGGAAAACGTGTGCTTCCCCATGGAGGCCAATGGGGTCAAGCAAAGGGGAGGCCAAGGCAAAGGCGAAAGAACTACCCATCTGTGGGCATTTCGGAGGGAGCAGTATCAGCGGTACCCCGCGAACCTTTCCGGCGGGGAGCAGCAGCGGGTGGCCATTGCCCGCGCCCTATCCTCCGGTGCAGGGATCATTCTGGCCGACGAGCCCACGGGCAACCTGGACACGGCCAACGGCAACCAGGTGATGGAGATCCTCCTGCGCCTGGCTCACGAGGAAGGGCGCTGCGTGATCGTAGTCACCCACGACATGGACATCGCCGCCCAGGCAGACGAGGTCTGGCGTATGAAGGACGGGGCCCTGGCTCTGGAGGCGTGACTGATGTTAGACAAGAAATCCGTATGAAGGGGAGATGCCCTTTGTGGAGGAAATCAGCCGGGACTTCTCCCTGCGTCTGGGGGTGGGCATCGATGCTGTCCATGTCAGCAACGCCGTCATAGACGGGGTGGACTTCAGACAGGAGCGGAAGCTCTATTTGACTCACACAACCCTGGAGGACATCGACGGCCGAATCCGGCAGCAGCGGGAGGCGTATCCGGAGCTGATATACCAGCATCACAGGTGGGGGATCCGGTTTGATTTTGCGTGGAACGCACGGGAATGCTTGCTGTATTTTCAATTGCCACATTGAGGCTTGGCAAAATAAAGGCATCCAAATCAAATATGGCTCTGGGGGTGGTTTCCCACCAAGTGGAGCGGTCCTGTGTTCTGATGCATAAAGCACACGGATGGTAGCACAATATGGCTCCAGCTTTACGGAAGACATGTTACATTTTAAAACAAGGCATTTTTAGTAGGTTTTGATGATTGCGAGAGACACCATTTGTGTTTGGCGCAATGATGACGGGAGGAGGTGAACATCATAATGAAGTTAAGGAAGGAGCGCAACCCAGTAGCACATCATTCTGTTGCGGCCTATGCCTCTTGTTTCTGCAAGTACTCTTCTTGTGCGTGCGGATGTTATGACCTGTGTACTTGTGCTGGTACCGGTCTTTATACGGGCACAAGTAACGCCAATGGCGGCAACAATTCGCAGAAAAACTACACGAACGTTCGTTTTGAGACAAGTTCCAGTGCGTCGATTCAGCTAGATTGATTTTAAAGTGCCCACGTAAACATGCCTGACGTAGTAGATTCGTGTGTTTTCGGTGGCGCTTGGGGCCTCCTCAAGCGCCACTGTTTGAATAACAGGGGTCACGCTCCAAACGCGTGCATGTAAAAGGGAGGAAAATTATGCGAAAAAACGTTTGCCTGAAGGCCACATGGCGGCAGCCCTGGCGCACCATGTTGCTGCTTCTCTTTTGTGCGGGGCTTACCTTTGCCTTTCTGTCGCAGGTGCTGCAATATTGGGTGATTCAGGATGCAGTGGCGGACAGCGCAGGGTATTATCACGCGGTTGGCGCGCTCCGGACAGAGAATACAGAGGCGGAGGACGCGTTTCCTTCTCTGTCGGTTTTGGAGAAAAGCGAATATGTAGATTATGTCAATACGTATGTCAGCAGATATGGGACTATGCAGGATGTATTTAACACGGACCTGAATGGCGATTTGAATAATCATATCCTGTACCTGCAGGGGATATTTCGGGAAATTACGAAGGAAACAGAAAACCTCTCTGTATGTACGCGCAAAAATACGTACCCAGAGAGGTTGCTTATCTGACGTTTGACATTACCAACCTGTTCTCCGGTCACCCGGAAATGGCTTCTTTAGGGGAGATGCGTTTTCATGGATGTGACCCAAAATCGTGATTTTATGAACCGCTTGCAGGAGGAACTGCAGCCTGGAGAATCGTACCTGTTCTGTGCCCAGTGGAAAAAATACTATTACCCGCAGATTACCCAGCCTTGTAATACGTTGCTTCCTTTGGGTACGGTCCAGGGTCCCAGATTGGACCAGGCGGCCTATTACGCAGGTGATGATAACCAATACTCCCTTCCAGTGGCAGAGGGAGATTTGTGGGACTATTTTTATCCTGTCCCCCAGGGGTTTGTGGTAGACTTTACCGATCCGGAGTTGGCAGATGTGGCTCTGGCGCTGGAGTACCTCAATGCCAACAGGCATGGTGTGTCGGTAATTCCAGTGAAGGATATGGCTACGATTCCGCATTTTGCTGAGAACTATTTTCTCAGTGAGGGGAGACTCTTAACCCTGGAAGATGACGCAGCGCGGAACAAAGTTTGTGTGGTCCATCAGGGCTTGGCAGACCGGCGGAACCTGAAGGTTGGGGATACCTTGACCATTACGATAAAAGATTTGGAGATGTATCACTGGGGGCAGACTTATCGGATTGGGAGCCGAACCTTGGGGGCCCCTGAGGTGACCGAATCGTATACCATTGTTAGGGACGGTATATAGCTTGCAAAAAAATACAGATTCTATGCAGTATTCGAAATCTATATTCCGAATTGTTTCTATCCAGCTCACTTCCGGCAGGGCGTATGGGCTGGAAGCTGTGGTTTTGTGCTCCGGAATCCCGCCGACAAAGCCGCTTTTTGGAAGAATCTGGGACACAGCTGCAGGAGCTGGGCTTCCGGGCAGAGGCCCCGGATGACGGATGGGACGCGTTTTATGATTCCTCCCAGGCGGTTCTGCAAACCACGCGCAATAGTGCTCTGCTGCTGGGCCTGCTGCTGGTGTTAGGCTTTTGGCTTGTTGCGTTCCTGTATCAGAGAGAGCCAGACGGCGGGAAGTGGCCATTCTCAGGAGCTTGGGTACGGCCAAGGGTTCCGCCCTGGGCCAGGCGCTGCTCCCTATGGGCCTTTGGGTTTTGCTGGTGTCATGGCTGGTTTTGTGGCGGCTTATTACTATGGCTTAGAAAAGGCCCGAGGGCTGTGGCATCGCTCCAGACGGCCCAGTCCTTGGCGGTGCGTGTTCCGCTGACCAAATTGATTGGATTAGGGGCTGCAGTGTGGTGTTTCCTGCTTCTTTTCGAGGCGATCTTTTTAACGATTCCCAGTTTCTGCTCCATTCTACCACTATTGCAAGGAGGTAAAACCCATGGAAAGAAAAAGCAAAGCGTAATTGTGCGCTATCGGTTCGGTGCCGGTATGTTGCCCGGCAAATCCACCGGTCCCCGGGTAGGGAGCTTGCTGGCTCTGCTGGTTGCTGCAGTGCTGCTGTTTGGCTTATGCTATCTGCAAGAGCATCCTATCAACCAGCAGGAAATGGAGCGGCTCTACTGCACCATAGAAGTTGGTGGGCGGATTCTCCCTAAGGATACTGCCTCCGACGCATATAATTATGGATTTCTTTCGCACGATGTTCCGGAGCAGCTGCAGGAGACTGGCTTTATTACAGACATGGTGTTGGAGTCCGCAATCAATGGCGTTGTATATGGCAAAGATAAAAACGGAACCCTTACGGGAAAGGAGGCGGCTACACAGATACGCGGTGTAAGCGACCTGGATCGGTATGCCCCTGTGGTGGACGGCACCATAATGGTCCATTTTCTACCGAATTGGGGCACAGAAAACTTTAGCCAGATGAATAATGTGTCGACAGACAACGCCAGCATATATTGGGTTGCTTGCCCGGTTTTACTGAGCACAACTCTATGTGAAATGTTAGAGGTTCAACCAGGAGACCTTGTGAATTTGGACTTCTTGACGGCGGGAGGTCTCTGCTATATCTGCGGATCTTTCACAAATAATTCCACAGAGACAGCGAACGTGCTCATCTCCCAGGAGATGCTGGATAGTATACACGAATTGCACGAGGCGGAGCCAACGTATTTATACACAAGATGTGACTTTACCCTTGACCCGGCACAAAATTTCCGGATTAACGAATTCCGGGAAGTAGCGGAGAAGCTGCTAGCCGAAGACCAGAAGAACCGGGAAAATCAGGGAATACCGGGGATGAGACACTGTTCGTCCTCCAAGACAGCGAACTAACCCAGGCTATTCAGCCTCTGGAAAAGAATCTCTCCCTAATGCGCCTGCTGTTCCCCCATCACCCAGGCGGTGGCTGCCCTCGTTTCTGCGGCCCTGGCTATGCTTCTGCTGGCTCAGCGGGCGAAGGATACGGCCATTTGCGGGTGCTGGGCATTTCCCGCAGCCAGACCCGGTGGATGCTGGGGTGGAGCCGGTGCTGGCGGCCCTGCTGGGTGCGGGATTGGGAGTTTTGGTGGCTTTCCTGATTTTGGGGAGGCAGGCCCTGGGGACATCCTGCCTGATCAGCCTGGGGCTGTACCTGGCCGGGTGTTTCCTGGGTACCATTCTGGGCACAGTCCGCCGTAAACCGCAAGCCCTTGGAGCTACTCCAGGTGAAAGAATGAGAAGGAGGACGCATGATGTCTGAATTAACCTTGCAACAGGTAAGCTATCGTTATCAGGCGGCAGCCGCTACGCCCTGGACGGAATCAGCGGGACCTTTTCCGCCGGGAAGCTGTACGCCGTCATCGGCCCCTCTGGCAGCGGCAAGAGCACGCTCCTGAGTCTGATGGCGGGGCTGGACCGGCCTACAGAGGGCTCCCTGCAGCTCAACGGGGCGACTACCGGTCGCTGAACCTGGACCGCTGCCGGAGGCAGGAGATTGCCATGATTTTCCAGGCCTTTCAGCTGTTCCCACTGCTGACAGTTCTGGAAAACGTGTGCTTCCCCATGGAGGCCAATGGGGTCAAGCAAAAAGGAGGCCAAGGCAAAGGCGAAAGAACTACTTACATCTGTGGGCATTTCGGAGGAGCAGTATCAGCGGTACCCCGCGAACCTTTCCGGCGGGGAGCAGCAGGGTGGCCATTGCCCGCGCCCTATCCTCCGGTGCAGGGATCATTCTGGCCGACGAGCCCACGGGCAACCTGGACACGGCCAACGGCAACCAGGTGATGGAGATCCTCCTGCGCCTGGCTCACGAGGAAGGGCGCTGCGTGATCGTAGTCACCCACGACATGGACATCGCCGCCCAGGCAGACGAGGTCTGGCGTATGAAGGACAGGGGCCCTGGCTCTGGAGGCGTGACTGATGTTAGACAAGAAATCCGTATGAAGGGAGATGCCCTTCGTGGAGGAAATCAGCCGGGACTTCTCTTCGGGAAATGCTGCATGAGGCTAGTAGAAAAGCATATGGGGTACTCTGTGCGGCCTGAGATATGTTCGGATTACCAGTTTAGTTCCGTTTCTGTAATATTATTGAACATAAAGAATTGCATAGATATAATATTTACAAATTTTTACGTGAGTCACATTTGGAATTAAGCTTTATGAGGGGAGCGTTATCTAGTTATCAGTTTAACTCTATTTCGGCCGTTTTGCGCTGGGCATTGAGAGTCAGAATGGATGCCTATAGTGGCTTATGAAAACACTGGCGGTCAGGTGCGCTTCCCATTTTTCTTTATTGGAAACACACTGAACGTAATGCCTACCTGATAGAACAGCAAACTTTGAACTTTGCACAAACCGTGTTCGTTAAGCTATACTTGTTCGAATATGTGGTGAGGGGGGGATTATGAAGCTTATGAATCACCGGAAGCATGTGAACCAGTCTATTTTGGCATATGCGTCTTGCATTTGCGCCTATAGAGCTTGTGCATGCAACTGTTCCTCAAACTGTAGTTGCGGCGGATCTTCAGATGCGTATGCAAAAACAAATAACAGTGCATCAAATACAAATTATACTAATGACAGACATACTGGAAGGTATTCAGAGTCTGTTCAACTTGATTAATCAACTGTAGAAAAATGTATCAGTGTGTTTCGTGGTGGCGCCTGAGATACACTCTGGCGCCACCATTTTTAGAATTGAATTTGGGGTGAAGAACGGTGAGAGCTACAATTTGTTTGAAATCCGCACGGCGTCAGACATGGCGTACAATTTTGCTGTTACTCCTTTGTGCAGGAATCTCCTTTGTTTTCTTATCTCAAATGCTGCAGTATCAAGTTGTTCAAAATGCTGTAGACTGCAGCTCCGCATATTACCATGCATTGGGTTCCTCCGAGCTGCAAGCTCTGAGGTGAATGATGCGTCTCCCCTGCCTGCCGGCTTTTAGAAAATAGCGTTTACGTAGATTATATAAATACATTTGCCGCGAGATATGGGACAATGAATGGCATCCATAATGTAAACTTAGAATGGGAAAGATGAGTGGAATTTACTGTACTTACAAGGAATACTTAAAAGAAATTAATACTAAGAATGAGAATATACTTCACGAATCAATAAATGGAGAGATGTACTACATGCCAAGAAAGGTTGCGGTGCTTACTTTTTGAAATTACCGATACTTTTTCTGGGCATCCTGAGCTGATTGCCCAAAAAGAACGGACATTTAGAATGGACGTGACTGAGTACCCTGACTTTTGGAGACGTTAAAAACGGAAATGAAACAGGAGCTTCATACTTTTTGTGCAATTTGGAGTGCGTATTATTATGATACCTTCCCTGGTATTGAGAGAGTCCGCACAATTGTACCGTTGGGAACAGTTAGTGGACTTACATGGGCGTTCAATCCGCTTATTTTAGAGGATGGTTCCTCATATTACGAACCGGTAGCAGATGGAGAACTGGCGGATTATTTTTATCTGGTCCCATCTGGGGCCTCAGTGGACTTGACTGACCCGGCGCTTGCAGAGTCAGCAAAAGCCTTAGAGTATATTCACGCCAATGAATGTGGGGCTTCTGTGATTCCAGTCAAGGATATGGCAAGACTTCCTAACTTTGAAGACCGCTATGTCTTGAGTGAGGGGAGACTCCTCACCTTGGAGGATGACGCTCAACAAAATCCAGTTTGTGTCATTCGCCAAGAACTTGCAGAGAAAAGAAACATAAAGATAGGAGATAAGATTGAAATATCACTAAAGGACATATCTGCGTATGACCTTGGGTATACAGCCCCAGAGATAGAAGACCACTTTTTTGATGCGCCTGTAATAACCAAGTCTTACACTGTTTGTGGGATTGTACATAGCCTGGAAGATAGTATGACTGCGAAACAGTACAGTGAGATCTACATTCCAAATTGCTTCTACCCAGATGACTTCCGGAATTATGTAGACTTTGGGTGCTGTAGCTTTGTCCTTCGGTCGCCTACAGACAAGGAAGCCTTTTGGAGGAAACAGGAGGTCAACTGCAAGAACTGGGTTTTGAGGCGGAGTTTGTAGACGATGGTTTGGGATGAGTTCCATGCGTCTTCCCAAGCGGTGCTACAGACCAGCCGCAACAGTATGCTGTTGCTGGGCCTGCTGTTGGTGTTAGGCCTGTTGTTGGTTTGCTTCCTGTACCAGCGGGCCCGGCGCAGGGAGGTGGCTATATTGCGGACCTTGGGAATTCCCAAGGGGCGGGTCCTCTGGCAGGCGCTCCTTCCCATAGCGCTTTTGGGCCTCATTGGCGTGGGAGGCGGCAGCGCAGCCGCTACTACTACGGCATGAAGAAAGCTGGAGAGTTGGTAGCAGCCTTAGAAGCGGCGCAACCTATGGCAGCAAGTTTTGATCCGCTGGCAATGGTTATGTTGGGTGCCGCTGTGTGGGTACTGCTGCTGGTTTTGGAGGCAGTTTTTTTGCTGGTTCTCTGTTCCCGACCGGTACTGCCGTTGTTGCAAGGAGGTAAAATTCGTGGAAAGAAAGGAAAGGGTAATCCAAAGTGCCCGTTTGGTCTGCGATTTGTCCGCCGGCAGACGGAGAGAGCCCTCGCAGGTGGATTCTGGCACTTTGGTTGCGGCGGTGCTGCTGTTTGGGTTGTGCTATCTTCAGAATATCATTGGAATAAATGAAAGGGAGATGGAACGCCTATACAGCACCATTGAGGTAACCGGTCGAATTCTCCCTAAGGATACCAGAACGGACACCAGAAACAATGGATTCTTGACATATGCGGTTCCACAGGCGCTGAAAGAAACCGGCTTCATTCGGGAGATGGTGCTGGAGTCTGGAGATGGTGGCAATGTGCGAGGATGTAAACCGGATGGAACGCTAACTGGGAAGGATGCGAATACGCGGGTACGCGGTGTCAGCAGCTTGTCCAGGTATGCTCCAGTGGAAGACGGGTCTGCTGCAATGAGCTTCCTTCCAGATTGGGATGCGGAGACCTTTCATCAGCCGCATCAATTTGATGGGAAGGAAGAGGTCTATGGGGTGCTGACCAGACCTGCAATTGGAGAGGTGCTTGGCGTAGAGCCCGGAGACTATGTGATTCTGAATTTGCAGGGATCAAGCGGACTACTTTATGTATGCGGCATATTTTCTGGAGGCTCAAATGACTTTGCAAACCTGATTGTATCGATGGAGGGGCTGGACAGCATCTACAAAAAGGCGGGAATGGAGCCGCAATATTTGTACACAAGATGCGACTTTACCATTGACCCGGCGAAAAACCGTCAAATCCATGAGTTTCGGGAAAAGGCGGAAGCTTTGCTGGCGGAAGATTTGAAAGTGAAGGAAGAGCAGTGGCTTTCCGAAAGTAAGACTCTTTTTGTCCTCCGCGACAGCGAGCTGACCCAAGCCATCCAACCTCTGGAGAAAAATCTCTCCCCTGATGCGGCTACTGTACCCCATCACCCAGGCGGTGGCTGCCCTCGTTTCTGCGGCCCTGGCCATGCTTCTGCTGGCTCAGCGGGCGAAGGATACGGCCATTTGCGGGTGTTGGGCATTTCCCCGCAGCCAGACCCGGTGGATGCTGGGGGTGGAGCCGGTGCTGGCGGCCCTGCTGGGTGCGGGATTGGGAGTTTTGGTGGCTTTCCTGATTTTGGGAGGCAGGCCCTGGGGACCTCCTGCCTGATCAGCCTGGGGCTGTACCTGGCCGGGTGTCTCCCTGGGCACCATTCTGGGCACAGTCCGTGCCGTAAACTGCAAGCCCCTGGAGCTACTCCAGGTGAAAGAATGAGAAGGAGGACGCATGATGTCTGAATTAACCTTGCAACAGGTAAGCTATCGTTATCCAGGCGGCAGCCGCTACGCCCTGGACGGAATCAGCGGGACCTTTTCCGCCGGGAAGCTGTACGCCGTCATCGGCCCCTCTGGCAGCGGCAAGAGCACGCTCCTGAGCCTGATGGCGGGGCTGGACCGGCCTACAGAGGGCTCCTGCAGCTCAACGGGAGCGACTACCGGTCGCTGAACCTGGACCGCTGCCGGAGGCAGGAGATTGCCATGATTTTCCAGGCCTTTCAGCTGTTCCCACTGCTGACAGTTCTGGAAAAACGTGTGCTTCCCATGGAGGCCAATGGGGTCAAGCAAAAGGAGGCCAAGGCAAAGGCGAAAGAACTACTTTACATCTGTGGGCATTTCGGAGGGGCAGCATAAGCGGTACCCCGCGAACCTTTCAGGCGGGGGAGCAGCAGCGGGTGGCCATTGCCCGCGCCCTGTCCTCCGGTGCAGGGATCATTCTGGCCGACGAGCCCACGGGCAACCTGGACGGCCAACGGCAACCAAGTAATAGAGATCCTCCTGCGGCTGGCTCACGAGGAAGGGCGCTGCGTGATCGTAGTCACCCCACGACATGGACATCGCCGCCCAGGCAGACGAGGTCTGGCGTATGAAGGACGGGGCCCCTGGCTCTGGAGGCGTGACTGGGATTGGGGGCCAAAACTCCATACCCGTGATAAATAATTTGCAAATTCAGTCAAATTCTGCTATCCTATAAGAAACAAAGGGGGGCTTTTTGACCATACGACGGCCCTGCAGTACGAACCGGATGGGGAGAAGCAACATGAAAACACGCCGGATAGAAGATGCCAGAGCCTTTTTGTCCGCCGTTTCCCTTCTGCTTCTCCCTCTCCTGGAGAACTTCTCCCTTTATACGGCGCTTCGCCTCCTGTCGAACCTTCTCCCTTCCGTCATTGGAATTGTGACCGCGTGGCTGGGGAAATGTCTGCTGGACATGCTCTCCGGCGCGCGCAGCTGGGGGCAGCGGGAGGTTTTGCTTTTGGCTGCCGCCATGTTGGCTCTTGCGCTGCTGCGCGGGGGTGTGCAAAAGGCCGGAGTGTACGCCCAATCCATGCATGAGGATATGATCCAGGGAGAGCTGGCGGCCTATTTGATGGAAAAGGCCATTGGTATGGATCTGGAATACTTTGATGATGCGGATTACTATGACAAGCTGACGGCCTGCACCCGGGATGCTTATGCCATTGAGAATTTGCTGTGGAATACCTTATCCGCTGTGAGCGCCGGGATTTCTGCGTTCCTTGCATGTGGTAGTCTGCCGGGCCAATCTGCTCTATGGCGTTTTGATGATTGTGGCAGCCATTCCCTCCTCCATAGCTGGGGCCAGGTATATGAAGCTGCTCTATCACCTCAGCTTGGAGCAAATCAACGGCGAACGGCAAAGGGCTATTTGCAGGCCATTGCCACCAGCCGCAGCTATGCTCAGAGCATTCGCTTCTTCCACGCAGGCGCCCGCTTGAAGGAGAAGTACCAGCGCCTCTGGAAAACCATGTTTGAAGCGCGGCGGGACATGAACCGGCGCAGGAGCATTCTGACCAGTCTTTTGAATTCCTGCCGGAGGCCGTAGCTGCCTGGGTGGGGTGGACATTTCCATGCAAATCTTGGCAGGCAGCGCCACGGTGGGCGACTACTCCCCTGTATACCGGATTGGCTGCCCAGCTTTGGTCCAGCGTCTCCCTTTGCTCAGCGCCGTCATGCAGATTTATGACAATCAGCTGAAGATTACAAATTTGAAATCCATTCGCCAGTTCCAAAATCACGTTTTGGACACCGGCACCCTGGCCTCTTTCTGCTGTGCGCTCCATTGAATTTGACGAGGTGTGCTTTTCCTACCCCAAGACCGGCCGGAAGGTGCTGGATCATGTCTCCTTGCCATTCGCCCAGGGGAAAGGTGGCGGTGGTGGGGCTGAACGGCTCCGGAAAGTCCACGCTGATCAAGCTGCTCCTGCGCTTGTATGAGCTGGACAGCGGCGTGATTCGGGTCAATGGCGTGGATATCCGGGAATACCCGATTTTGGAGCTGCGCAAGCATTTCAGCGCCTATTTTCAGGATGAACAGAGCTATAGCTTCACCCTGCTGGAAAACCTGACCATTGCAGACCCGACCACCTGGACTGCTTGCCGCTGCGAAGCAGGCGTTTTCCGCAAGCGGCTGTGATGACCTGCTGCAGCGTGCACCCAAGGGCTTGGACACCTACCTGACCCGGATTTTTGATGAGAATGGTATGGAGCTGTCTGGAGGACAGTACCAGAAAATTGCCTTGGCCCGTGCCTTTTTCCGCCGGCACACGGCGCTGATCCTGGACGAGCCCTCCTCCAATCTGGACCCGGAGGCCGAGCACCGGCTGTTTGAAGAGCTGCGAAAGCTCACAGCGGGCAAAACGGTGCTCTTTACCTCCCACCGCCTGTCCAATGTTTCCTTGGCGGACCGGATTGTGGTATTGGAGCACGGTGTGGTTCTGGAGGATGGAACGCGGGAGACCCTGCTTCAGCAGCGCGGCCGGTTTGCAGAGCTGTTCCAGTACCAAAAGGAGCATTTTGAGACCCAGGCAGAAAAAGGAGAAGAGGCCTTGTCATGAGAGTTGCATTAATTGACGACGGCGTTGTGCCCCAGGTGGTTCCCAGGCTTCCGGCGCGGAACGACCTGTGTGTGCTGGAGGATGGGACCATCCGCCAGCGCCGCCAGGATGAGCCGGTTCTGACGGACCACGGCACCACCAGTGCGCAAATCCTGCATATGTACGCACCTGAGGCCGAAATCTGCTCTCTGCGAATTTTTTTCTCCCCAAATTGCGGGCGTCGGTCGGGCAGCTGGCGGCTGCCCTGGAGTGGTGCTGGCGGGAGAAGATCCCCTTGATTCACCTGGAGTCTTGGCACGACCTTATCCTCGGACTATGAGCTGCTTTGCCCCATCCTTGCAAGGCTGATTCGGGGGAACCAGATGGTGGTTGCAGCCCACAGCAACCGGGATGCGTATACCGTTCCGGCCTGCCTGATGGGTGTGCTGGGTGTTTCTGCAGATCCGCAGATGTCTGGCTATCAGTATGCGGTGCAGGATGCGGCGGGCCAGAGCAGGTCCAGATTACTGCATCGTCCAGACACGCGCTGACCAGTCCCACAGGCCGGGTCTATGAAACCCAGGTGACCAACAGCTATGCTGCGCCGGTGGTCACGGCTGCGGTCCATGAGCTGCTCCGGAAGAGCCCTCCGCTTTCTCTGACTGTTGCAGAAGTGTATGAGAAATTGGCCGGTCGCCAGGTGGATATCTCCCGAAGCCGGCCGGATTTTATTACAGAAGCGATTGTCTACCATCCATCCGCGGCCCGGTCTGCCAGGAGGATTTGTTTTTTACCGTGCGGGCTGTGGCGCATACGGCTGCGCAGTGGAGGCAGGCCCTCCGGGAACATCCTGGGATTCCTACCGTCCTTCTTCCGCCTGCCACTGGGGAGGGATGGACGCCGTCCTGGATTGGCTGCATGAAAAGCAATGCCCAGGGCTTCTGTGCACAGGTCCGTTTCCTGCCAAAAGCGGCCTGCCACCGGTTCTTCTTTGGGAGGAAGGATGCCGCAAAAGCTTCCCGGAATACCAGTTTCCCGCAGATTGCGCCAGCGTCGCAATTACACCGGCCAGCCAGACCGCTTTACACCTGGCAAAGACGCTGCAAAGAAAATTCCAGGCGGATGGGTATGGATGTACCGTGGTTTCGGACTTGCCGGCGGCCTATCTCTACGGGCAGCATATCTGTACCGGACGAGACTGGCACATCCCAGAATTTCTACCTGGGCCCGGCATACCCAAACAGACGTATGGATTTTCTGTACCGAGAGAAAACCAGACTGTGATCAGAGCATTCAGATCAAAGCATCCGGCGTGCTGATATTGGGGGAGACGGAGACGGAAATTTCCAGGAGCTTGCAAAGGAGGAGGTGGACGAACTATACGATTTTCTCCTTCAATCATAAACCTGGGGTAAGACGGTTCCTGGCGGCGTCTTTTTCAAAAAAAAAGAAAAACTTCTTGACAAACCAGAGACGGTATGGTATCTTATGGTTAGTTAGAGCTAACCTATCTTGTTTCCTCCCAAGGTTGTCGCCGCCCCGGCAGGTTGCCAGTCTCACCGGGGCAGCGCCATTCCTCCCAAACGTTAGCTCTGGCTAACCCAGGATTTTTCTCACACCGGAGGCGTTGCACATCATGAAGAAAATCGCAGTTGTTTATTGGAGCGGAACCGGCAACACGGAGCAGATGGCTCGACAGGTGGCTGCCGGGGCCCAGGAGGCGGGGGCTGAGGCAGAGGTGATTGCCGCTGCATGGTTCTCCGCCAGCCAGGTGGGCTCTTTTGACGCCATCGCCTTTGGCTGCCCGGCTATGGGTGCGGAGGAGCTGGAGGCGGACGAGTTTGCCCCCCCATGTTCGGAAGCCTGCCTACCCCAGCTCCGGGACAAACCCATTGCTCTGTTTGGCTCCTATGGCTGGGGCGATGGGGAGTGGATGCGGAGTTGGGAAGGCTCTTGCGTCCAGGGCGGCGCCATTTTGGCGGCTGCCAGTGTCATCTGCCAGGAAGCGCCTGACGAAGAGGCAGACGCTGCCTGCAAAGCCCTGGGCCGGGCCTTGGCCGGGTCCTGACCGGGGATTCCTCTTCGAAACCTCCTAAATCCTTCACAGTCCTTTCTTTTCTTTCTGCGTGACAGGGCGGATTGCCCAAAAAACAAGATTGGTTCCCTTGCCAGGAGCCAATCTTGTTTTTTGCGCATCTATGCAGAGACCAATGCTGATGGCGGGAGGTGACGTCTATGTCATCGACTGAAGGGCCGCCGTCTAAAATGAACTGGCGCGGGAGCGCATGTAAGAATTTACAGGAGACAGTGGTCCAGCTCCTGGAGGAAGCGGCGCAGGGTAGGGGGATTCAGGGTGTAGTAGGTGCTGGTGCCCCGCTTGGTGGTGGTGACGAAGCCCTCGTTGGTCAGGAGATTCATGTGGTGGGAAATGGTGGCGGGGCCAGGCCCAGCTTTCGGAGATGTCCTGGCCGTTGCACTCCCCCGGCCTTCAGGGACGGAGAATTTCCAACCGGCTTTTGTCACCGATGGTTTCAGCCTGCTCACCAGGCTGGACTGGTCGGAGTACTTTTGAATGAGATTGGTGAGAGCCTCATAATACACTCCAAAAAATAAATTCGGGAGTCTGCAAAAATGCCAGCTGAGGCCGTGGAAGCCCATGAGGCAGGGATAGACGGTGACAGCGCGCGCTGGGCTGGGATGGCGACAGGTTGTGGAACACGCGACTGGGATCGTCCCCGATTTGCTCCTTGGCATAGGCGGCGGTTTGGCGGCACAGATCGGTGACGTCCGGCAGATGCTCAGGAGGAACAGGCCGGTGGCCTTGCGTAAAATCACGTCCAGCTCCTCCAGATACTCGTCCATAGAGTAATACAGGGCGGTGCAGACCCATTTCACATCTTCCGTACATCCATTTTTCATGAGGAATTGGACCAGGTCATTTATGCATGTCACATGGTCAAGGGGCGTTCTCAGGGCACATCTAGAAAATGCTGTAGAGTTTGATTGACGGTGCGGAGCTTTTGGGAGCCGGACAAGCTGCCGTACTGGCTGTCCTGCTTGATGGCGTTGTACAGAGACCAGGCCAGGGGAATTGGGGCATTGCCCCGGGTGGTGAAAAAGAAACAGGCGCTCTTCGCTGACGGACAGGTTGGAGTTTACATAATTTTCAACCTCTGCCAGGGGCTGTAGCAGCGGCTCCAGTTCAAAAGGCGGAATGTCGTTACTTGTCTACGACAAATAGTGGCGGACTTGCCCGATGTTGTTCTGGGCGTCCATACCTGGACGGAAACGCCGCTCCAGGAGAAAAATACATTCGGCTTCCGGGCAAATGCGCGTTAAAAATTGGATATTCATGGGGACCCCTTTTTCACTGTTTCGATTTCTGGCGGCGGGTTGTGGTGGGAAGATGGAACCGGGTGGCAGGGTGCGGCCTCCCGGACGCACCGGCGCTGGAGCCCACCCGGGCGGTGAGAAGCTTGCGGATGGGGATTGGGCGGGTACGGATTTGCCGGAATGCTGTTCAAGATTGGGACCGGCGTCTGCTGGTGCGCCCGGGAGGCTGCACCGAACAGAGGGCGACCCCATTGGGGGGCAGTGCGCGCCTGTAAGACGCCGGGTGTGTGGGCGCCCGATATTTCGACCAATATGGAACAAGTACATTGTAGTCTGTTTTTTACAAGTGTCAAGGCTTATTTTGCGGCGGCTATCGAATGATAAATGGGGAGCGGGATAGCGGGAATATCTAAAACAGCTGATTTCAAGGCGAAACCACGGTAATTTAAGGGAAAATGGGGGATATGCAGGGAGATTGGAGAGATAGGCTGTTTCCTCTTCGGCAATCGTTCCATATAAATCTAAAAAAAATTTCGAAAAAAATAGAAGAAACCCTTGCGCTTTCGATTTGATGTGTAGAATACACCACAGCGAAGGCAGCTTCGCGGAAAAATTTAACACAGCAGAAAGGAAGACAGACGATGAAGAAAAGACTACTGGCATGTCTCTTGATCCTCTCCCTGTTTGTGACCGGTTTGGGCTTTGTTCCGGCGGTGCAGGCGGCGGAGGATGGGATCTCCGCGCAATGGACAACCAAAGAAAACCTGGCCCCTGCGGACCAGGAAGTCATGCTCCGTCCGGAGAAGGGCGACCTCTCAGAGGATAGCGCTTCCGGAAATTACTGGCGAGCAACCAGTATCAGGACAGCGACATGGTCACTGTCATTGTAGAACTGGAAGACGCCCCCCTGCGGAGGCTGCTCCCACCGATGTGAAGAGCTTTTGCGGCCTCCACCCAGGGTGTGGCCCTGGGCGGGAGTTGCGGAGCACCCAGGACGCCATCAAGGCGGAGATCCGCTCCTGGGGCGGCGCGGTATCCACCCAGTCTGTGAACGGCGCTTCCGACCTGGAGTATTCCTACACCACCGTCCTCAACGGCTTCTCCATGAAGATGCCCTACGGTGACATCGCCCGGGCCCGGGAGCTGGACGGCGTGAAGCGGATCTTTGTGGCCGAGCAGTACAGCCTACCCACCACCCTCGGCGAAGACGAGTACACCATCTCCATGACCAGCTCTACCGGCATGGTGGGCGCCAACGAGGCCAACGAGTTGGGCTATGACGGCACCGGCACCATCGTCGCCATCCTCGACGCGGGCTTTGACGCCGACCACGAGGCGTTCTCTGTCATGCCCACAGGTGGTAAGTACAGCAAAAGCGATGTGGCGCAGCTGCTCAAGGGCAAGCTGTCCTGCGGCGTGTCCAACGTAGACGATGTATATATCAACGAGAAGGCGCCCTTCGGCTATGACTATGCCGGCGGCGATCCCAACGCCGAGGCAGTGGGCCAGTCCGGCGTCCATGTGGCCGGTACGGTTGCCGGTAACAACGGCGATGACTTCAAGGGCGTGGCTCCCAATGCACAGCTCATGATTATGAAGATTTTCGCGGACAACTCCGGCTCCACCGGTGATGACATCATCCTGGCTGGTGTGGACGACGCCGTGAAGCTGGGCGCTGACTCCATCAATATGTCACTGGGCTCCCCCTGCCGGCTTTACCGAGTACGGCGACGAGAATGAAGAAGAGACCGACAGCTACCTCACCTATTACGGGTATACACCCGGGCCCAGGAAGCTGGCGTCAATGTTATGGTTGCAGCTGGTAACGAGACTTCTTCTACTTACTACAACCCCGCCGGTACCCAGCTGACCCTGGCCCAGTACCCGGACAGCGCCATTGTGGCTTCCCCGTCTACTCTGGAGGCCTCTGTGAGTGTGGCGTCTGTGGACAATGGGCTATTTCCGGAATCATTTTGCTCTGGGTGAAACAAAAAATCCCGTATAACGGCGGCGTAGATTATGACAGTCAGGTGGAGACCAACATCCTGGATACCATGGAAGGTCAAACCCTGAGTATGTGCCGGTTCCCGGCCTGGGCGAGGAAAAGGACTTTGAGGGGTCTGGACCTCACCGGCAAGGTTGCCCTGGTGGCTCGTGGCTCCATCAACTTTGACGTGAAGGCTGCCAACGCTGCCGCAGTGGGTGCAGTTGCCATTATCATTTATAACAACACCGATGAGGGCTTGTTCTATGCCTCCCTGCAGAGCCATTCCATCCCGGTGATCACCATTGCCAAGCAGGACGTGCAGGCCATGCTGGATGCGCCGGAAAAAGAAGATCACCTTCTCCTCTGACTACTACGGGAAGGCTCTCAATTACAACGGCTATCAGGTCAGCTCCTTCTCCTCCATTGGACCGGCCCGGACCTCACCATCAAGCCGGAAATTGCTGCTCCTGGTGGACAGATTTATTCCTCCGTCATTGGCGGTGGCTACGAGACCATGAGCGGCACCTCCATGGCTACCCCCACATGGCCGGCGAGGCTGCAGTGCTCCGCCAGTATCTGAAAGAGACCTACCCCAATCTGTCGGACTTCGAGCTGGGCGAACTGGCCAACAGCCTGCTTATGTCCACCGCCGTTCCCTCCCTGGACAATGGTAGCGGCACTTATTTCTCCGTCCGCCGCCAGGGCGCAGGCGTGGCCCAATGTATTATGCCATCGTGTCCGGCGCGTACCTCAGCGTAGAGGGCTCTAACCGGCCCAAGGCTGAGGTGGGATCCAGCGAAAACGGTACGTATACCTACACTGCGACGGTACATAACCTGACCGATGGCGCCAAAACCTACTCTCTGGATACCGCTCTGGTGGAAACCATCACAGAGCTCAATGGCAGCAACTATGTGGCCAATTCCGGCCAGCTCAAGCGCCAGTGAGGTGAACGTCACCTACACGGGCCTCACGGATAACAAGCTGACCGTTGCGGCTAACGGCGATGCTACCTTCACCGTGACCATCCAGCTGACGGAGGCCGGTAAAAAGTATCTGGACGACAACTTCCCAACGGCTCTTATGTGGAGGGGCTTTACCTTCCTGACTGCCGAGGATGACGAGGGTGTCTCCCTCAGCGTCCCCTTCTTGGGCTTCTACGGCGACTGGGGCGGCCTCACGGTGTTTGACGGCGATCCGGGCGAACAGCAGAACATGCTGGGTACGGCCCTGGCTGATATCGACGCCGCCGGAAGCGGTTACTTTGTAGGCGTCAACAACACCAGCGGTGCGTATAACGAATCCAAGATGGCCTATGGTCCTCCAGCGGGGCAATCGCCAGCTGGTGGCCCGGGTGAGCCTCCTGCGGAATGTCTACAGCGTGGAGGAGACCGTCACCGATGAGGACGGGAATCTGATTTATACCACAGGCGACCTGGGCATGGCGCGCAAAACCTATGGCGTGGTGACCCAGACGGGAATCCAGTATACGGCCCTCCTTTACACCCCCGGTTGGGCCGGCCGCACCATGAAGGACGGCGTGAACGATGCCGGTGACTGGGCAGAGTCCGGCAAATGGTACACTTATACCATCCAGGCTACCCCGGTTGGTTCCACAGAACCCCAGACCAAGGAGTTCAAGTTCTATCTGGATAACACCAAGCCTACGCTGGAGGATGTGCAGCTCTATGAAGAGGGACGGTAACGTCTATCTCACCGGCGTAGCATCTGATGACTTTTACATCCAGCGGATCCGTGTCATTGACAGCACCCAGGAGTACTGGTACTGGCTGAGGCGGAAGCCTTGATGCCATCACCGAGACCGGCGCCAAGACTCGCTTCACCTTTGACGACGGGAGCTGGCCCAGATCTGGCTGCCGATGGCAAGAACCCCGGCCGCATTGACTGCTGCTGGAGGATGTGGCCTATAACTAACCTGACCTTTGTGGACCTGGGTCCCCAGAGCATGACCATAGAGAGCCTCAACCTGGAGGTTGGCGAGAGAGCAAGCAGGCGAACGTTAGCATTAAGCCCGCCCGCCTGGCGGACGCCAAGCTCACTTGGGCCTCTCAGGATGAGTCTGTGGCCAAGGTAGACGCCAACGGCATGGTCACCGGTGTGGCCGATGGCGGCATTCATGATTTCGCCACGGCAATGTCCGGGTTGACGGCCTATGCCAAGGTTACGGTGGGCAAAGGGCCCCGGTGCTCCTCACCTATGGCGAGGCTCCCGGAGCTGAACGACCGGTTCCAGATGGAAGACGGCCTGTATTGGAAGGTCATCGGCCCTGACAGCGTACAGCTGCTGGAGGACCAGAACAAAGCCAGCAGCTGGCGGCCAGCTATGCCAGCATCAGCGGCGATTTGAGATTCCCACAGTGGGAGTACGGAAAGACCTTCCGTGTCACATCCATCGGGTATCAAGCTTTCTACAGCAACCAGGGCATCACCTCTGTGGTGATTCCAGAGGGCGTAACCGATGTGGGCTACAACGCCTTCTTCATGTGCAGCAATGCGTAACTTG
>VOFB01002995.1_pt1 | contig 35366 bp, 37 predicted proteins | sample 5384141 | NCBI WGS metagenome assembly VOFB01 (sample SAMN12384721, study PRJNA508395) | human gut metagenome | isolation source: healthy gut A | host: Homo sapiens | reverse complement strand
TCAAATGCTTCGGGATTTCGGTTACGTATTGCTAGGAAACGCCGGTCATTGCAATGAGGATCTCGTGCTCGGCATTCGTCCGGAGTTCCTCGACATTGCCGACAAGAGCAGTCTCGAGGGCGAGATCTACGGCGCCATGCCTACCGGCATGGAATCGACGATCAAAGGTCCGCGTCGGCGGCTTCCTGCTGACGGGCGTGATCTTCCGGAAGCTCCTGTTTACCATCGGCGCAAAGATCCCGCTGTCCATCACCGGCGATCAGATCATGCTGTTCGACCGGAAAACCGGCGTCTGCATCACCTCCGGGAGCCTGAAATTCTGATTTTAAGAAAATCTGAGTATGCAAAACGTCCTGCCGAAGGCAGGACGTTTTACCTGTTTATTCTGCGGCCACCGTCGGGGCGGCATTGAGCTTTCAAGCAGCACAGGAAGTAGATGGTCTCCGCCAGTGCCGTGATGGCCCACGAGAACGCATACAGCAGATACAGCGAAGGGATCGTATGGAAATGGGCGAATATCGTATAGACCCAAATGACGCGGAACACACAGGAGCCGAGAATGACGATCACCGTCGGTACAAAGCTCCGTCCGATGCCGCGGCGAGGCCGCGATGGTGCAATCCATGAAGGCGCTGATGGCATAGGAGAAGCACATGATGCGCATTCTCTGCATGCCGGCAGCAACGACAGCCGGGTCGTTTGTGAAGATAAACAGGAAGCCTTCTCCGAAAAAACAGCAGGATCAGGCCGATCAGCGCGCCGGAAAGGAACGAAATACGACAGGCTGATACGGTAGCTTTTTATCATGCGTTCGCGGTTTCCGGCGCCCCAGTTCTGTCCCATAAAGCTCGAACAGGCTGTGTGGAACGCGGCCATGACGTTATAGACGATGGAGTCCGTGTTCGCTGCGGCGGAATTGCCGGAGACCATGATCGAATCAAAATTGACACCGACCTGAATGAACAGGTTGGCAATGGCGAAAGATCATATTCTGTACACGCCCGCCGGAATGCCGAGCGCCAGGATCCGTCCGACCTGTTCCTTATGGAAGCGGATGCAGCGCGGGATCAGGCGGCAGCTGTCCTCGAGCCGGAGCATGTGCCAGATAATGAGGACGACCGACAGATACTGAGAAAGAATGCTGGCCAGCGCCACGCCGTCCGCCGCCATCTTGCAGACGATGACGAAGAACAGATTGAGGATCACGTTAGAACGCCTGCAATGGTCAGATAGACCAGCGGCCGCTTTGTGTCGCCGTTTGCGCTGAGGACGGCATTGCCGAAGTTGAAAATGCCGAGCGCCGGCGCCTGCGCATAAATGCGGAAATAGAGCACCCGCCGTCGATCAGATCGTCCTTGTTTCAGGAGCTTGGCATCGGCCATCGGCATCGTCAGAGCACCGTAATGATAAGCCTGCCAGCGTACCCACAGCAGGAGCGACGTGGACCGCCTCCTGCGTCTGCTTTTCCTGCCCGGCGCCAAGGTGCTGCGCCACGCGTACATTGACGCCGCAGCCCATGCCGATCAGGTAGCCGGTAAAGAGCGTGACGAGCGTCGTTGTCGAGCCGACGGGCCGAGCGCCGTCGAGCTGGCAAACTTGCCGACCACGGCCACATCCGCCATATTGAACAGCACCTGAAGCAGCTGTGAAAAGATCCAGCGGAACGCTGAATAAGGAATATATTTTTCAAAGCGAGCCCTCCGTCATGGGAATGGAGCGCACACGCCCGGAAGCCTGCCTTGCCATGTTGAAGCCTCGTAAATCAGAATTTCTTCTCTGGCCGAAAACCGTATATTATAGAGTGTTCCATTCAAATCGTCAAAGCGCCGTTTTGCCTCATTTCCTGTCCGCTTTTCCGGCGCTTTCTGTCCATTTCGCCCTACTTTTCCGCTCTCTGCCAGAATGCCGCGTTCCCGGCAGACATTTTGCAGATACCTTTGCAGCATAGCGATCTCCGGCTGCTTCAGCGTCTCCCTGCGGCAGATGAAGCACAAACAGACCTCCGTCCACGGTGTGAGCGGCACCGCCGCGACCTGATGATAGCCGCAAGGATGCCGGGCCAAGCGCGACGCAGCGGCCGCTGCGCACCAGATTCATGCTTGTCTCCACACCGTCGGAGCGGTAGACGCGGTTGAGCGTGATCCCGTGGCGGCGGCAGGTCTCGAGCAGCGTGGATTCCTCCGCCGACCCCTCCAGCCCGGAGGTGATGGCGCAGCCCTGAAGCTCATAGAGGGAGATCGACGTTCTCCGGCTGCGCGGAATCGTCCGGCGACAGAAGACGCACTGCGGTTCGCGGATAAGCGGGCAGATGGAAAGCTCCTTCTCCAGCGCGCCGATATTCGTATCCGGCAGCCGGTCGAGCGCCAGATCGAGCGTACCTCGCCGGAGCTGGCTGATAAAGTCCAGTCCGACCTCTGTCACAAACGCAACATCCAGATCCTCATGCTCCTCGAAGAACTGCGCGATCTGCTGAAACAGGTCGTTGGAGTAGACACGCGAGCCCATGCCGATTCGCAGGCGCTTGCGGATGCCGAGCGCACTCTTCTGGACGTTCGCCTGAAACTCTTCCATGTCCGTGCCATACCCGCCGCTGCTCACAGAAGCGTTCGCGCCTCCAGCGTCAGCTCACGCCGTGCAGCGTGCGCGTGAAGATCGGATAGCCAAGCTCTTGCTCGAGCCGCCGCAGCTGCTGCGACAGCGCGGACTGAAGGAGCAGCCGCTCCGCCGCGCGCGACACATTCTTGACACCGCGCGACCTCCAGCGCATATAGGACCTGCGTCATGGTCATACCGTCCGCCTCCAAAATATAAGTTTGCCTTATATCATTATCTATATTATAATATTTTACACATTTCAAGTCCTCCTGTAAATAAAAATATCAGCATAATAGACAAATACGATCTGGAAAAGGTGGTCATCGGTTTGGAACACGTTCTCCTCTCCGGCAATGAGGCCATTGCGCGGGCGCTTATGAAGCGGGCGTCATGGTCTGCTCTGCCTACCCCCACTCCCAGCACGGAGATCTTCGAAGAGCTGCCCAAATATCAGGACGCTCTCTACTGCGAATGGGCTCCCAACGAAAAGGTCGCGGCGGAGGTGGCCTACGGCGCGTCCATCGCGGGCGTCCGCAGCCTCGCCATGAAGCACGTCGGCGTCAACGTCGCGGCAGAACCCGATCTTCACAGCGGCCTATAACGGCGTCGGCGGCGGTTTCGTCGTTGTTCCGCAGACGACCCAAGTATGCACTCTTCCCAGAATGAGCAGGATAACCGGCATTATGCCCGCGCAGCGCGTCTGGCCATGATCGAGCCGTCCGACTCGCAGGAGTGTCTGGACTTCATGCAGGACGCCTATGAGATCTCGGAAAATTTGATCTCCCGGTGCTCTACCGCATCACGACCCGCGTTTCGCACTCCAAGAGCCTTGTCCGCTTCGGCGAACGCACGGAAAAAAGCAGTCCCGCCCTATGCCAGAAACATCGCAAATTCGTTTCCTCCCCCCCTGAAACGCCTATCTCAACCACGCCAAGGTCGAGGAAAACCTCCGCGCGCGCTGGAGGAATACGCTGCCCTCCCGCTGGGCCTCAAACCGCATGGGAGCTGAACGGCGGAAAGGTCGGCGTCGTCACCGCGTCCATTGCGTATGAGTATGCAAAGGACGCCTTCCCGGAGGATACCTCTTCCTGAAGCTCGGCATTACCAATCCCTGCCGATGGCGCTCATCCGCGAATTCGCCTCGAAGGTCGAAAAGCTCTACGTCATCGAAGAGCTTGACCCCTTCATGGAAGAGCAGATCCGCGCTGCCGGCATCGCCTGCGAGGGCAAGAACCTGACCGGCAAGCTCTATGAGCTGAATCCGCAGCTGCTGCGCGAGCGTATCTTCGGCGACGCGCCCAAGACCTGTAGACGTCGGCGTCACGCCCGTCTCGCGTCCGCCCGCACTGTGTCCCGGCTGTCCGCACCGCGGTTTCTTCTACACGATGTCCCGCCACAAGGACTTTGTCGTCGCGGGCGATATCGGCTGCTATACCCTCGGCTTTGCGCCTCCTCTGAATGCGCTGGACAGCGTCGTGTGCATGGGCGGCGGCTTCACATCGGCATGGGCATGGCCAAGGCCTTCGAGCGGCCGGACAGACCGACAAAAAGGTATTCGGCGTTCTGGGCGACTCTACGTTCTTCCACAGCGGCATGACCGGCGCGGCCGAAATAATCTACAACAAGGGCAGCCTCATTCCCCGTCGTGCTCGACAACTCCATCACCGGCATGACAGGCCATCAGGAGAACCCCGGCAGCGGCCGCAACCTCCAGGGCGACATCGCCGAGGCCCTCAGGATCGAGGATATCCTCGCGGCCTACGGCTACAAGAATATTTACATCGTCGACCCGCAGGATCTTGCGGCCATGGAAAAGGCCGTGCAGAACGCCCTCGCCAGCGACGTGCCCGCAGCGATCATCACCCGCCGTCCCTGCCTGCTCATCAAGCGGATCAAGCATGATATCGGCCAGTGTGTAGTGGATACGGAAAGTGCATCGGCTGCAAAAAAAGCTGCTGAAGGTAGCCTGCCCGGCCGTCACCATCCGCGACAAGAAGGCCCACATCGATCCGAACCAGTGCGTCGGCTGCACGGTCTGCGCGCAGGTGTGCCCGCGGGGCGCCATTTCCAGAAAGGAGAACTGAGCCATGAAAGCAACAAAGAGCGCACTCCTTGTCGGCGTCGGCGGTCAGGGCGCCATCCTGACGGCCAAGGTCCTGGTAACGGCCTGATGAAGGCGGGTTACGATGTCAAAATGTCCGAGGTCCACGGTATGAGCCAGCGGGGCGGCTCCGTCTCCACGCAGGTCCACTGGGGCGAGAAGGTCTATTCTCCCGTCATCGGCAAGGGTGCGGCAGACATCATCGTCGCATTCGAAAAGATGGAAGCTGTCCGCTATGCGGATTATTTGAAGCCCGACGGCGTTGCCGTCATTAATGATTATGAGATCGCATCTTCCAGCATCGCCGCGGGGCTGTGCGAGTACCCCGAGGGCTGCCTCGAGGCCATGCAGCAGCACTTTCCGCTGCTATGTGCTCAAGGCGGGCGAGATCGCCGAGCAGCTCGGCAATGCCAAATGCATGAACATCGTGCTCTTCGGCTCCATGGCCAAGGCGCTCGGCATGGACGACATCGACTGGGAAGCCGTCATCGCCGAGACCGTCCCGCCGAAATTCCGCGAGCTGAACCTGCGCGCCTACCGCGCCGGGCATGATGCCGTGCAGCTTTAAGATCGGAGGAACCATGATCCACAGCTTTACCGAGCTTCGGGAAAGGGCGGCGCAGTCCGGCCCCAGACCGTTGCCGTTGCATGCGCGCATGACGCGCACACCCTTGAGGCCGTGCTGCACGCCGCGCAGGAGGACATTCTGAACTATCTGCTCATCGGCCACCCGGAGGAGATTCTCTCCATCGGCCGCAGCCTCGGCCATACCGTCGCGCCGGAGACCGTTATCCCCGCCGAAACGGATGAGGAGGCGGCAGCCATTGCCGTTTCCCTTGTGCGCGAAGGCCGCGCAGGCTTCCTGCAGAAGGGCCTGATGCAGACGGCGACTATTCTGAAGGCCGTCGTCAACAAGCAGACCGGCATCGGTCTCGGCCGCCCCATGTCCCATGTGGCGCTGCTGGAGCTGCCGGGCTACCCGAAGCTGCTCGGCGTGACGGACGGCGGCATGATCCCGAATCCGGATCTGGAAGGGAAGAAGGCCATCGCCCACAACGCCGTCGCCATGTTCCACGGCCTCGGCTATGAGCGCCCGCTCGTCTCTGCCGTCTGCGCGGCGGAGAACGTCAGCCCGAAGATCATTGAGACCGTCGACGCGGCGGCGCTCAAGCAGGCGGCGCTCGAGGGAACGTTCGGCTCGTGCTATGTAGAGGGCCCATTTCGCTCGATCTGGCTCTCAGCCGCGAGTCCGCGCAGATCAAGGGCTATGAAAGCCCCGTGACCGGCGAGACGGATATTCTGCTCGTGCCCGGCATGGCGGCAGGCAACATGATGGTCAAGTCGCTCGTCCTGTTTGCCGGAGCGAAAATGGTCGGCGTCGTCACGGGCGCAAAGTGCCCCATCGCGCTCAATTCCCGCAGCGCGAGCTTTGAAGAAAAGTATCATTCGCTGCTTGTCTGCGCGCTGATGAGCAGCAGCCGCGAGGAGAATGCAGAATGAAGCTTTTGATCATCAATCCCGGCTCCACCAGCACGAAGCTGGCGCTCTACGACGGGGCGAAAAAGCTCCTGCAGGAGAATCTGAGCATGATGCCGCTGCGCTGCAGCAGTATCACGGCATCGGCGATCAGGTGCCGATGCGTCTGGCCGTCATCCGCGATTTCCTCGACCGCAGCGGCGTGCACCCGGAGGAGCTTGCAGCCGTTATCGGCCGCGGCGGCCTTGTCTTCGGCCTGAAGACGGGCGGCTACCTTGTGAATGACGACCTGTGCCATGCACTGGTGGACGACGATCTCAGCCAGCCGCACGCCTCGAATCTTGGCGGCCTGCTGGCCCGCGAGATCGCCGCGCCGCTCGGCATCCCCGCCTATATCTACGACGCTGTGACGTCGGGCGAGCTGACGGACGTTGCCAAGATCACCGGCTTTGTCGACATCGAGCGCCGCAGCTTCTGCCATGTGCTCAACAGCCGCGCCATGGCCCTGCGCTATGCGCGTGAGCACGGCAAGCATTATGAGGAGCTGAACCTTATCGTTGCGCACCTCGGCGGCGGTATCTCCGCCAGTGTGCACCGCCACGGCGAGATCATCGACTCCGTCGGCGACGACGACGGCCAGTTCTCCCCGGAGCGCTCCGGCTGCGTGCCCCGCTCGGGCTCATCAAGCTCTGCTATTCCGGCAAGTACACCTATGAGGAGATGCGGAAAAAGATACGCGGCCGCGGCGGCATGTACGCCCACCTCGGCGCGAGCGACTGCCGCGTCATCGAGCAGATGATCCGCGACGGCGACCGCCATGCCGACCTGATCTTCCAGGCGCAGGCCTATCAGATCGCCAAGCGCCATTGGCCTGCTGTCCATCGTGCTCAAGGGCGACTGCGACGCCATCATCCTGACGGGCGGCGTGGCCAACTCCAAAATGCTGACGGAGCGTGTGGAGGACTACGTCAAATTCATCGCGCCGGTCTGCGTCATGCCCGGCGAGAACGAAATGGAGGCACTGGCCCTCGGCGGCATGCGCATCCTGCAGGGGCGAGGAAAATGCCCGCATCTATCATATTTTAAACGGAGTAAATGGAAAGGGAGGGGCAGGGATGATCTCGGAGAGCCTTGTCCATTTGGGAGAAAAGAAGTCCGGCATCCGCGAGCTGTTCGAGTACGGTCCCGTCAGGCAGCCGTCGTCGGGAAGGAAAAATGTCTATGACTATTCGCTCGGCAATCCCTCCGTACCCGCGCCGGAGGAGGTCGCCTCCATCATCCGCGAGCTTCTGAGGGTGACAGCCTTGCTCTGCATGGCTACACGCCCGCAGGCGGCGCGAAGGAAGGCCCAGCAGGCCGTTGCCGACGACCTGACGCAGCGCAGCGGCGATACGATCCGCCCGGAGAACATCTTCTTCACCTGCGGCGCGGCCCCGGCCCTTGTCGCCGTTCTCCGCGCGCTGGCCGTAGAAGATGCCGAATTCGTCGCCATCGCCCCGTATTTCCCGGAATATCAGGTCTTTGTGTCCTACAACGGCGGAAAATTCGTCGAGGTCCCGCCTGATACGAAGAATTTTCAGGTCGATATCGCCGCTGTGGAGCGCGCGCTCACGCCGCACACGCAGGCCGTTCTGGTCAATTCTCCGAACAATCCCTCCGGTGTGATCTACAGCCGCGAGACACTCACGGCCCTCGGAGCCCTGCTCGAGCGCAAGAGCGCGGAATACGGCCACCCGATCTATATCATTGCCGACGAGCCCTATCGTGAGCTGGTCTATGACAATGCCGAAGTCCCGTATATCCCCGGCATCTACCGCGATACCGTCATCTGCTATTCTTACTCCAAGTCCCTCTCCATGCCGGGCGAGCGCATCGGCTATGTCTGCATCCCCGACAGCGTGACGGACAGTGCCAAGCTGCACGCCGCCGTCGCCGGTGCATCCCGCGCCTTCGGCCATGTCTGCGCGCCGTCCATGATGCAGCGTGTTATCGCTCGCGCCACGGGTCTGCGTCCCGACCTCGAGGCCTATGACAAAAACCGCCACACGCTCTACAAACGCGCTGTCGGAAATGGGCTACGACTGTGTCAAGCCCGAGGGTCAAATTTTATAAGTTGGTAACTTTATAACCGGTGCGAAAGCACATCAACTTGTGAAACGGTCAATAAGAGTAGTAAAAGTAATCTTTTTGCTATATAGACTCTGAAACCTGTCATTTTTGTCCTGCTGCGGCGGCGCGCGATCGCGTCCGCCGGGAATGCGCTATGCGGCAAGTGAGGGGTTCACTTGCCGTTTTTTGATCTTTCCGGGAAATGGGGGAGGCTTCCATGGAAAATGGGGATGGAGAAATGGAAGAAAAGCTGAAGCTTTATGGGTTCAATAACCTGACCAAAGGCGCTGAGCTTTAACATTTACGACGTCTGCTATGCCAAGACCGAGCGCGAGCAGCAGAAGTATATTGCCTATATTGATGAGCAGTATAACTCTGACCGTCTCGTGAAGATCCTGACGAACGTCCGCAGATGATCGGCGCAGAGGTCCTGAACATCTCCAAGCAGGATTATGATCCGCAGGGCGCTTCCGTCACGCTCCTTCTGGCCGAGGATGCCGCCATCAAGCGCGCGGATAGCCGTCTCGTGCTCGGTCACCTCGATAAAAGCCATGTTACAGCGCACACTTACCCGGAATACCACCCCGAAACCTGCATCGCCACGTTCCGCGTGGACATCGATGTGGAGACCTGCGGGGAGATCACGCCGCTTTCTACTCTGGATTATCTAATCGGCAGCTTCGATTCCGACATCATCACGCTGGATTACCGCGTGCGTGGCTTTACGCGTGACGTGTCCGGAAAAAAGCTGTTTATCGACCATGACATCACGTCGATCCAGGACTATATCGACGCCAAAATTCTGGCACGTTACGATGCCATCGACATCAACGTCTATCAGGCGAACCTCTTCCACACGAACATGCTCATCAAAGAGCTGGATCTGCAGAACTACCTGTTCAACGTGGATGCCAACGAGCTTCCGCCTCAGACCCGGCTGGACATCAGCTCCAGTCTGCGGCGCGAAAATGATCGAGATCTTCAGCGGAAGGAACATCTATTGATATGGAAAACCAGCTTTCAGGCACGCGCGCCGATCTTCGAGGCTTTGCGTGCCTTTTCCAAAGAGCGCGTCGTTCCGTTCGATGTGCCGGGCCACAAGCACGGGAAGGGGAATCCGAGCTGACGGAGTTCCTCGGGCGCAGGCCACAATGGATGCCGATGTCAACTCCATGAAGCCACTCGACAACCTCTGCCACCCGGTGTCCGTCATCCACGACGCCGAGGTGCTGGCAGCGCAAGCCTTCGGTGCAGCACATGCTTTCTTCATGGTCAGCGGAACGACCGGCTCCGTGCAGGCCATGATCCTGAGCGTGTGCAAAAGGGGCGATAAGATCATCATGCCGCGCAATGTGCACCGCAGTGCCATCAATGCGCTCGTGCTGTGCGGTGCCGTGCCGGTCTATGTTAATCCGGGCGTCGATCCGCAGCTCGGCATCGCGCTGGGCATGTCGCTTGCCGACGTGGAGCGCGCCATCGAGGCCAATCCGGACGCGAAGGCTGTCCTCGTGAACAATCCGACGTATTACGGCGTCTGCTCTGATCTGCGAAGCATCGTGAAGCTGGCCCACGCACACGGCATGCGCGTGCTGGCGGACGAAGCTCACGGTACGCATTTCTCGTTTTCGGACGCGCTGCCCGTTTCCGCCATGGCGGCGGGGGCGGATATGGCGGCCGTCAGCATGCACAAGTCCGGCGGCAGCCTGACGCAGAGCTCCATGCTGCTCATCGGTCCTGCCATGAGCGAGGGCTATGTCCGCGCCGTGATCAACCTGACACAGACGACAAGCGCATCGTACCTGCTGCTGGCAAGCCTGGACATTTCGCGCCGGAATCTGGCCCTGCGCGGGCAGGAGACCATGACGCGCGTCGCTGCGCTGGCAGAGTATGCCCGCGCGGAGATCAACGCCATCGGCGATTACGATGCGTTCTCCAAAGAGCGCATCAACGGAACGAGCTTTTTCGACTTCGACATCACGAAGCTGTCCGTCCACACGCTCGGGCTCGGCCTGGCCGGGATCGAGGTCTATGATCTGCTGCGCGACGAATACGACATCCAGATCGAATTCGGCGACATCGGCAACATTCTGGCCTATGTGTCCGTCGGCGACCGCGAGCGCGAGATCGAGCGCCTCGTCAGCGCCATGGCCGATCTGCGCCGCCGCTTCAAGCGCGCCGGTACAGCCGGTATGCTGACACAGGAATACATTCCGCCGCAGGTCGTGCTTTCCCCGCAGGACGCGTTCTACGGCCGGAAGGTCCGTCTGCCGCTGGAGCAATGCGAGGGCCGCGTCTGCGGCGAGTTCGTCATGTGCTATCCGCCCGGCATCCCCATCCTTGCGCCGGGCGAGCGCATCACGCGCGACGTACTGGACTATATCACCTATGCCAAGGCCAAGGGCTGCAACCTGACCGGCCCGGAGGACCTGCACACCGAATACCTGAACGTGCTGACAAAGGAGTGAGACAATGGAGCTTTGGTTTACGGAGCGGCATACGCCGTATGTGAATTTTTCCATCAAGGTCGAGCGCCAGCTCTATACGGCGCAGAGCGAATTTCAGCGGATCGACGTGTTCGAGTCGCGGGAATTCGGCCGCTTCCTGACGCTTGACGGCTATATGATGCTGACGGAGAAGGACGAGTTCATCTATCATGAGATGATCACGCACATCCCCATGGCCGTCCACCCGAATCCCGAGAATATCCTCGTCATCGGCGCGGGTGACGGCGGCGTCGTGCGCGAGCTGACGCGCTATCAGTCGCCGAAGTGCATCGACCTCGTCGAGATCGACGAGCTGGTCATCGAGGTCTGCCGCAAGTATCTGCCGAAGACGGCCTGCCGCCTCGACGACCCGCGCGTGCATATCCATATTGCAGACGGACTGAAATTCATCCGCTCCTGCGAGAACAAATACGACCTCATCATCGTGGACTCCACGGACCCGTTCGGCCCCGGCGAGGGCCTGTTCACAAAGGAATTCTACGGCAGCTGCTATAATGCCCTGCGCGAGGACGGCATCATGGTCAATCAGTCCATTGGCTGTTCGGCGGAAGAAATACCATCCCGTCACGGACTTCAATCCGACGCTTCTTGGCCTTTCTACCCGCTATTACAATGCGAAGCTGCACCGCAGCGCCTTCTCCCTGCCGACGTATGTCGAGGCTGCTGCGCGATGTGGAGCCGCAATAAGGAGAGATCATTATGGCAAAATTACTGGTCATTGGCTGCGGCGGCGTTGCAGGTCGCCATTCAGAAGTGCTGTCAGAATGACGGCCTGTTTACGGAGCTCGTGCTCGCCAGCCGCACAAAGGCGAAGTGCGACGCCCTCAAGGAAAAGCTCGCCGGGAAGACGAAGACCGTCATCTCCACGGCCGAGGTCGACGCCGATAACGTCGCCGCGCTGTGTGTGCTCATCCGCGACGTCCGCCCGGATGCCGTGCTGAATCTGGCCCTGCCGTATCAGGACCTTTCCGTGATGGAGGCCTGCCTCGAGTGCGGCGTGGACTATATCGACACCGCGAACTACGAGCCGGAGAACACCGACGATCCCGCATGGCGCGAGATCTACGAAAGCGCTGCAAGGAGCTGGGCTTCTCCGCCTACTTTGACTATTCGTGGCAGTGGGCCTATGACGAGCGCTTCCGCAAGGCCGGCCTGAGGGCCTGCTCGGCACCGGCTTTGACCCGGGTGTCACGTCCGTGTTCGTTGCCTATGCCAAGAAGCACTATTTTGACGAGATCCACACCATCGACATCCTCGACTGCAACGGCGGCGACCACGGCTATCCCTTCGCCACGAACTTCAACCCGAGGTCAACCTCCGCGAGGTCTCTGCGCCCGGCTCCTACTGGGAGGACGGCCATTGGATCGAGATTCCCGCCATGTCCATCCACCGCGAGTATGATTTCCCGCAGGTCGGCAGGAAGGACATGTATCTGCTGCACCACGAGGAGATCGAGGCGCTGGCCCGCAACCTGCCGGAGGTCAAGCGCATTCGCTTCTTCATGACATTCGGTCAGAGCTATCTGACGCATATGAAGTGCCTTGAGAACGTCGGCATGCTCTCGACGACGCCGGTCGAATTCAACGGCCAGCAGATCGTTCCCATCCAATTCCTCAAGACGCTGCTGCCGGACCCGGCCTCGCTCGGCCCGCGCACCGTCGGCAAGACGAACATCGGCTGCATCATCACCGGCGTCAAGGATGGCAAGGAGAAGACCATCTATATCTACAACATCTGCGACCATCAGGGAGTGCTATAAGGAGCTCGGCTGCCAGGCTGTTGCCTATACGACGGGCGTTCCGGCCATGATCGGCGCCGCCATGGTGCTCTCCGGGCAGTGGAACAAGAAGGGCGTCTACACGACCGACGAGTTCGACCCCGATCCCTATATGCAGATGCTGAATGAATACGGCCTGCCCTGGGTCGTGGAGGAGAACCCCGAGACCGTCGCATGAACACGCCGTATTACCTGATCGACGAGGCCGCTCTGCGCCGGAACCTTGAAATTCTCCGCGGCGTGCGTGAGCGCACAGGCTGCAAAATTTTGCTGGCGCAGAAGGCGTTCTCCATGTTCGCCGTCTATCCGATCATCGCGGAATATCTCGACGGCGCGACGGCCAGCGGCCTTTTTGAGGCCCGGCTGGCGGCCGAGGAGCTGCAGGGCGAAAACCATGTGTTCTCCGCCGCCTACCGCGCGGAGGATATCCCGGAGCTGGCCCGCCTGTGCGACCATGTCGTGTTCAACTCCTGCGCCCAGCTTCGCGCCTACGCGCCGCAGGTCCTCGCTGCCGGGAAGCAAGCCGGCCTGCGCATCAATCCCGAGTGCTCCACACAGGAGGGCCACGCGATCTATGACCCCTGCGGCGAGAAGTCCCGCCTCGGCGTTACCCGGGCGCAGTTCGACCCGAGGTGCTGCCGCTGCTCAGCGGCCTGCACTTCCACACGCTCTGCGAGCAGGATTCCGATGCGCTGGAGACGACGCTGGACGCCGTCGAGGCACGCTTCGGCGAGTTTTTCCCCGGACTGCGCTGGCTGAACTTCGGCGGCGGGCACCACATCACCCGGCCGGGCTATGACATTCCGCGGCTCGAGCGCTGCATCGACCGCATCCAGCAGCGCTATGGGCTGCAGGTCTATCTGGAGCCGGGCGAGGCCGTCGCGCTGAACGCAGGCATCCTGCGCTGCACCGTGCTCGATATCGTGGAAAACGGCGGAAAGATCGCCATTCTGGATACGTCCGCCGCCTGCCATATGCCGGATGTGCTGGAGATGCCATACCGTCCGCCGCTGCCCGGCAGCGGCCTGCCGGGGGAAAAGGCCTATTCCTACCGCCTCGGCGGACCGACGTGTCTGGCAGGGGACATCATTGGGGATTATTCCTTTGACCGTCCGCTGGCCGTCGGCGATGTGCTGGAATTCGGCGACATGGCCATTTATTCCATGGTGAAGAACAACACATTCAACGGCATGCCGCTCCCGTCCATCGCGCTTCGCACTTTGGACGGCACGGAGCGCTGCATCCGCAGCTTCGGCTACGAGGATTTCAAGCAGCGCCTGTCATAAATTTTCCGCACCCGCATAGAGTCGAATGGGGGTGTTCGGAATGAAGAACTGGATCAAAACCGCCGGGCTCTATGCGCTGGTCTGCGCGGCGGCGCTGCTGTCTGCGATGGCGCTCTCCCGCGTGGGGAGCGCCGTTGCCGTATTTTCCCGGGAAACCGGGACGACCGTCGTTGTGGATGCCGGGCACGGTGGAGAAGACGGCGGGACATTGTCGTGCACCGGCGTGCGGGAAAGCGGCCTCAATCTGGAGATCGCGCTGCGCGTGAACGACCTGTTTGCCCTCCTCGGGCAGAGGACGCGTATGCTGCGCACACAGGATGTATCGCTGCACGACACAGACGCTGCGACGATCGCGGCGCGCAAGGCGTCCGATATCCGGGCGCGCGTCCGCCTGACGGAGGAAACGCCGAAGGCCGTGCTCCTGAGCATTCATCAGAATCATTTTCCGGAGTCAAAATACCGCGGCGCGCAGGTGTTCTATGCCGCCGCTGACGGCAGCCGCGCGCTTGCGGAGCGGCTGCAGACCGCACTTGGAACGCAGCTTGATCCGGACAATCACCGGGCCTGCAAAAAAGCGGGGGAGATCTACCTTCTGAAGCATGTGAGCTGCCCCGCCGTGCTCGTGGAGTGCGGTTTCCTGTCCAACCCGGCGGAGGAGGCCCTGCTGCGCACGCCGGAATATCAGAAGAAGCTTGCAGCAGTTCTGTGCTGCGGCATGCTGGAATTTCTGGAGGAACCCTATGAAAGCTGCTAAGACCGTTTTTCTCTGCTCGAACTGCGGCAACGAGACGCCGCGGTGGCAGGGCCGCTGCCCGTCCTGCGGGCAGTGGAACACGCTGGAGGAATATACCCCGCCGCAGGCCGCCGCGCCGTCCCGCAGCAGTCTCACTGGCCGAACGTCCGCCGCGCGCGGTGTCGGCGTGCAGCCGAAGCGCCTGAACGAGGTGACGAGCGGGGAAGAGCTGCGCTTCGGGACCGGCCTGTCCGAGCTGGACCGGGTGCTGGGCGGCGGCGCAGTGCGCGGGTCGCTCGTGCTCGTGAGCGGCGCACCGGGCATCGGCAAATCCACGCTGCTGCTGCAGATCTGTGCGCAGATCTGCCGGGAGCAGACGATCCTCTATGTCTCCGGCGAGGAGAGCGAGAACCAGCTCAAGCTCCGCGCCGAGCGCCTCGGCGTGCAGTCCGACGCCCTGTGGCTGCTGTGCGAGACGAGTCTGGACGAAATTCTGGCCGCGGCCGAACGTATGCAGCCCGGCCTTCTCATCGTTGACTCCATCCAGACACTCTACACGGAGGACAAGACGTCCTCGCCCGGCAGCATCGCGCAGGTCCGCGACTGCACCATGCGCCTGATGCAGTATTCAAGCGCTGCGGCGTGACGGTGTTCGTCGTCGGCCACATCAACAAGGAGGGCGCGATTGCCGGACCGAAGGTGCTCGAGCACATGGTCGACTGCGTCCTGTATTTCGAGGGCGAGGAGCACACGACCTACCGTCTGCTGCGCGCGGCGAAGAACCGCTTCGGCTCCACAAACGAGATCGGCGTGTTTGAAATGGACGACCGCGGCCTGCGCGAGGTCCCGAATCCCTCGGAGCTGCTGCTGGCCGGGCGGCCGCTTGGCACGCCGGGCACCTGCGTCGCCTGCGTGATGGAGGGCACGCGCCCGGTCCTTGCCGAGGTGCAGGCGCTCGTATGTCAGACGACCTACAACATGCCGCGCCGCACGAGCAATGGCTATGACTATAACCGCGCCGCCATGCTGCTGGCCGTGCTGGAAAAGCGCGGCGGTCTGCGGTTTGGCACGGCCGATGTTTACCTGAATGTTATCGGCGGCTTGCGTCTGGACGAGCCTGCGGCCGATCTGGCCATCGCCATCGCCGTCGCCTCCGCCGCGCTGGACAAGCCTGCGCCCGATACGCTCGCCGCCATCGGCGAGGTCGGCCTGACCGGTGAGATCCGTGCCGTCAACCAGCTCAATCAGCGCCTGTCCGAGCTGCACCGGCTCGGCTTCACGCGCTGCCTCATCCCACGCAGCGGCACGCAGAGCCTGCACGCGCCGGAGGGGCTGGAGCTGCTGCGGGTGCGCAATATCCGCGAGGCCATGGCCGTCGCCCTCTAGGGAACCTCTGATTCAATTGCAAGAGCGGTCAGCGAGGGATTTTGTTCCAAATTGAGGTTTGGAAATTGCAGGAATACTTTGTGTACCCGCAAGGGGCATGCCGCATCCGTAAGGCGGCAAAGCCGCCAACGGCTGCGCAATATCTCAAGATTTTCAAACCGATAAGTTGGGGCGAAAGACCCGCTGAGCGCCGCAGCCGATTGATTCAGAGGTTCCCTAGGCAAAATCGAATACGCCTGCGATCGCTCCGGCGGGTCCGTCCTGCCGGAGCGATATTTTTGGGCAAAAACGCCGGGATATGCGCCGGGGTAGCCGGGAAACCGTCAAAATAACAGTAGATTTTTTCTGAGAATTATTGTATGATATTGCTTTGGAAAGAATACTGACGGGAGGGGAATCATATGCCCGGGATCAAATATATCACCCGCGTGCTGCGCGGCGTCCGCTTTGAAAAGCTGAACTACGTCATGGGCGTTGTCAAGCAGAAGAGCGGCCACAGCAAGGCGCGCACATTCTGTGACATTCTCTGGTGCGCGGCGCGCTACGGCGCAGGGTACTATGACTATGTGATGTTCGGCTTCTACGACATGAACGGCAAGCAGCGCGACACCTATCTGACGCGCGTGCGCAACAAAAAGGTCTGCGAGCTGATGAATCAGCCCGGCTATGGTGATGAGTTCGATGATAAGCTCCGCTTCAATGTCCGCTTTGCCGATTTCCTCGGCCGCCGGACGCTGAATGCCGCCGCGGCAACGCCGGACGAGCTGTCCGCATTCCTGCAGGGGCTCGACTGCTTCTTCGCCAAGCCGAGCCGCGGCACCTGCGGCAACGGCATCGAGAAGCTCCGCACGGCGGACTGGCCGGATGCGGAGAAGCTGCTGGCTTATCTGAAGGAAAAGGGCCTCGACGTGCTGGAGGAGCCGCTTGCGCAGCATCCGGATATGGCGAAGCTGCACCCGCAATCCGTCAACACCATGCGCATCGTCACGGACCGTGTCGGCGACACCGTACACATTGCCTATATCGTGCTGAAGATCGGCAGGGGAGACGGCTTCTGCGACAACTCCGGGCAGGGCGGCGTCATCTGTCGCGTGGACGAGAAGACCGGTAAGATCTGCTCCGTCGCAACGGACGATTATTTCAACGTCTACGAGACGCATCCGGACACCGGCATCCGCTTCGAGGGCTATCAGCTCCCCGATGGTACAGGAGGCCGTGGCTTTTGCCAGGAAGGCCGCGCTCGTCGTGCCGCAGATCTGCCACGTCGGCTGGGATGTTGCCGTCGCCGGACGGCCCCGTGCTCATCGAGGGCAACGATTACCCCGGAACAGACCTGTGCCAGCTTGCGCCACACTATCCAGAAGCTTAGGGCCTCTGGCCGTATTACAAGGAAATTCTGAATATCAAATAAATAGGAGCATTCGTCATGGAACAAGAGCTGCACCCCAATGCGGGGAAAAACGACATCATTGAGGTCGACGGCGTGCGCTATCAGCGCCTGCCCATCAAGACCCACCTGATCACGGATAAGGACAACATCCTTGACGTGGCCGAGAAGTACGGCAAGCCCGTGCTGTCCAAGCCCGGCGACGTGCTGTTCATCTCCGGAAAAGTGCGTGGCCTGCACGCAGCGCCGCGCCATTCCGCTTGCGGACATCAAGCCGCGCAAGCTGGCCTATAAGCTCAGCGCCCATGTCACCAAGACGCCGCACGGCATCGGCCTCGGCATGCCCGAGACGATGGAAATGGCCCTGCGCGAGGTCGGCTCGCTGCGCATCCTGTTTGCGGCCGCCATCTCTGTCATCGGCAAGAAGATCTTCCGCAAGAAGGGCTGGTTCTACGCCGTGGCCGGTTACCGCGCCCGCTCCATCGACGGCCCGTGCCACAACACGATCCCGCCGTACAACCACTATGTCGTCCTCGGTCCGCTGAAGCCGGATCAGGTCGCAAAGAACATCGCCGCGCGCGTCGGCTATGACGTCGCCATCGTCGATATCAACGACCTCGGGCCAGATCCTCGGTGCTTACTTCCTCCAAGGCCGTGAACAAGCTCTATGCCCGCATTCTGAAGGACAAAGGACGACCAGCAGACCCCGATGGGCATCATCCGCCGCGTGGACTGATCTCCCGCCTGCACGAAAAAACAGCTCCGGCATAGACTGTGTCGGAGCTGAAATTATGCGTGCGGAGGGGATCGGAATGGACTTTTCCCGGGAAAAGGCGCTGGCCTATGCGCACCGCTGGGCCTTTTGGGCGGAATCCGGAGTATCTCGCCTTTGACCGGCTCGGCGGCGACTGCACGAGCTTCGTTTCGCAGTGCCTGCTGGCAGGCGGCGCGTCGGAGGACCCGACGCCGCTGTGGGGCTGGTATTACCGCTCCGGAAACGACAAGGCACCGGCGTGGAGCGGCGTCGAGCCGTTCTGGCGCTTTTTCACGCGCTCCGACCGCGAAGACGGCCTGCGCGGCGTAGAATGCGGCCCCGAAGATCTGCAGCCGGGCGATGTCATCCAGCTTAGCTTCGATGGGCGGCGTTATGCGCACTGCCTGCTCGTTGTGGGAACGGGGCGGCAAATTCTCGTCTGCGCCCACGATGAGGACAGCGATTTCCGCCCATTATCCACCTATGAACGGCAGAAGGCCCGCTTCCTTCACTGGATGCTGCCGTTCAGCAGTGCCTTTTCCGAGCGCCTCCGGCGAGTGATAGATCGTCTGCGCCCCGGCTGCGCGCAGCTCGGCCTCCGTGCGGAAGCCCCAGCCGACCGTGGCGCAGGGGAGACCGGAATTCCTCGCAGTCTGCAGATCGACCTCGGAGTCGCCGAGATAGATCGCATCGTCCGCCGTGCTGCCGAGCCGCTGCAGTGCCGCGAGGACCATATCCGGCGCGGGCTTTTTGGAACAGGCAGGGGATTCGCCGACCGCAACGTCGATGATGCCGTCAAAATACAGCGTGCGGATGAGCTGCACGGCCGGATCGGCCTTGTTTGAGACGATGGCCATGCGGAAGCCCGCCTGCTGCAGGCGCTGCAGCAGCTCCGGAATGCCGGGATAGGGGACGGTCTTGTTGTGATAGTTTTCGCAGTAGTGCGCCTTCATGCACGCCAGCGCGCGCTCGATCTCGACCTCGAGCTGCCCTGCGGTACGGCGCGGGTCAGCAGCATTTTCAGACCATTTCCGACAAACCGCCGGACCTCCTCCAGTGAGCGCTCCGGATAGCCATAGGTCCGCAGCGCAAAATTCGTGCTGTCGCGCAGGTCCTCCAGCGTGTTCAGCAGCGTGCCGTCGAGGTCAAATAACAGGGTCTTTCATGATGTGTCTCCTTCGGAGCCGGGCGCGAGAGGGATTGGCCTCTGCGGCGATCTTCAGCTCGGTATTTTCGATGTGGGTGTAAATCTCCGTCGTGTTCAGGTGCTCATGACCGAGCACCTCCTGCACCGTTCTGAGGTCCACGCCGTTTGCGACCATCAGCGTGGCCGCAGTGTGGCGCAGCTTGTGCGCGGAGTATTGCTCCGGATCCAGCCCGGCCGCCAGCATGTGCTTTTTGACCAGCCGGTGCACGGCCGTCACGCTCAGACGCCTGTGGTCACGGGAGCCGAACAGCGCCCGATCGTCATCCAGAACGATTTTGTTGCGTTCGGGAAGGTAGGAATCCAGCGCCTCACGCGTCGTTTCGCCGAAATAGACGAAGCGCTCCTTGTTTCCTTTGCCTGTTACGCGAATTCGATCGTTGTATACGTCATTTCGATTTAAGCCCACCAGCTCCGCGCGGCGGATGCCGCAGTTCAGAAACAGGAGCAGGATCGCATAGTCGCGTGCCCGGTTCGGCCCGTCGACCGCAGCGAGCAGGCGGCGGCTTTCCTCGAGCGTCAGATACTTCGGCAGGGCGCGGCGCATACGCGGGTACTCGATGTCCTGTGCAGGATTCTCGTCGAGCAGCTTCGTGCGGGTGGTCAGATATTTGAAAAACGACTTGATGGCCGAAAGCTTCCGCGCGCGTGCCGACGCACCGAGGCCGGAGCCGTCCTGCGTCCTGCGTTCGCGGGCCAGATAGCTCAGGAAGTCGAAGATATCGTTCGTCGTCACGCTTTGCAGAAATTCGACATCGACGTGCCGGACGGAGATCGTCTCCAGATCGGTGTCGATCGGCATTTCGCTGCGCATGAGCACAAGGAACCGCAGGAACATCCGCAGGTCCAGATGATATTCGTCGATGGTCTTGGGCGACTGGCCCTTGATGGTCTCGTGGTACGCCAGAAATTGCCGCAGGATCTCCGAGTATCCGGATCGATCATAATAACACCTCCAAACAGGCGCCGGGACCGGAAAACCGGCATTCGGCTTTGTACATGTCTATTATAGCACATCTTCTGTTCTAAACGCAACAAAATTTTTATTTTGTTGCGTTCGTTCATTTCAACTGTTCGCTAGAATTCGGGACAGCATTCCGGCCGCCTCCGGTTGCTGCCGCTCTCCCTTCCGGCTGCGGGATCGTGCCCGCTGCGGGATCGTGCCCGCTGCGGCGTGAGCCTGAGCAATTCCGGAATCCGTTCGACCGGCTATCCACAAGCTCGAAGGCCTCTCCATAAGCGCCCGATTTGTGCTTGGGGGTTGACGCCCGAACCGCGCTCTGGTATACTATAGCTGCAGACAATCGCATGGTTCCCGAGGAATTGGACCTCGGGTTCCCAGCGCTGTCTGACGGGAGGTCTTCGGAAGCAGCAGCTGATTTGCGCCATTCGGGTGCAGGCTGGCCTGCTCGTGCCGGAGGCCTCCTTCTTTACAGCGCAGATACCCCGGCGATGGCCGGACCGGTATCTGCGTTCTTTTTATGCATTTTATACAGGAATTATATTCAATTTTGAGTCTTGTTTTGGCGGGAAATGGTGAAAAATCCCCGGATTCCCCTGCCGATTTCTTTCATTTCTCCGTTTCAAGGTTATTTTTATGTTAAATCTTTCCATTCCCTCTTGACAAAAGGACTACTTCCCTGCTAAACTAGATCAATAACTAACTGATATTTCGCGCACGCGTAATATGCGCGTAATATCAGGAAATGAAAAAGGGAGGTAACCAAATGAAAGCAAGATTTCAACGCGCGCTGGCGCTCCTGCTGGTGCTGGTCCTGACGCTGGGGTGCATCCCGGCCGTATCCGCCGTGCAGCCGGATGAGCCGGTCACCAACCCGGAACCGGCTGAGGAAGCGGCACAGCTTCCGGAGGGCTCCGATCTCGGCGCGATCCTGCAGGGAAACAAGGACGCAGAGCTCGAAGCGTTGCAGCCGGAGACCCCCGAAGGACACCGATCTTGTCCGCGTCATCGTGGAGCTCGACGCTCCCGCCCTGACGGAGCAGAGCGGCATGTTCGCAGGGAAGGCCCTGACGGATGCGGGCCGCACAGCGCAGCAGAACGCCATTGCGGCACAGGAGCAGGTCGAAGCGAAGATTGCCGAGGCCGCACCGGAGGCTTCCGTGCGCTATTCCTATTCTCTCCTGCTCAACGGTATTGCGCTGGAATGCGCCTATGGCCATATCGCGGAGCTGGAAGCTCTGCCGGGCGTCAAGGCAGTCCATATGGTGCAGACCTATGAGCTCCCTACGGAGCCGAAGGTCACTTCCGGCGGCGGCATGATCGGCGCGCCGACAGCCTGGAATCTCGGCATGGACGGCTCCGGCATGGTCGTCGCCGTGCTGGACACCGGCCTTGACACCGATCACGCTGCCTTTGCCGCCGATCCCAAGACGCCTGCCGTCGTGCTGGGCGACATCGATGAGATTCTTTCCGCAGGCACGCTGCAGGCGCAGCGCCTTGTGCGGGACCTCCTCCAGCAGTGTCTACCTGAGCGGCAAGGTCCCCTATGTGTTCGACTATGCCGATCACGACACGGACGTCAACCATCACGGCGGCTCCGACCACGGCACGCACGTTGCCGGTATCGTTGCAGCCAACCCCGCGGACGGCAGCGTCACCGGCGTTGCGCCGCAGGCTCAGCTCATGATCCTGAAGGTCTTCCCGGACGGCAGCACCGGCGCAAACTCCGATGATATCCTTGCCGCGCTGGAAGACTGCGTCACGCTCGGCGTCGACGTCGTGAACCTCTCGCTCGGCTCCCCCGCCGGCTTTACTTTTACCGCAGCGACCTGCTGAGCACGATGGAGGTCTATGACCGTCTGGCCAAGGCCGGCATCATCGTTGCGGCGGCTGCAGGCAACGAATACTCCGCTGCCTATAAAAACCTGTGGGGCACGGACCTGTCGCTGACGTCCAACCCGGACTACGGCATCGTCGGCTCCCCGAGCTCCTATTCCCAGACCCTGTCCGTGGCGAGCGCCGACAACGTGACCGTCCGCAGCGCCTACTTTGAAGCGGCCGGACGCAAGATCACGTTCACGGATACGGCCACGACGAACAACCCCGAGGGCGGCTTCATCCGCGTGCTCGGCGGCAAGACGCTTGACTATGTTGTCGTGCCCGGCAATGGCGAGGAGGCGGATTACGCCAACCTGAATGTCAAGGGCAAGGTCGTGCTCGTCAGCCGCGGCGTCACAACGTTTGCAGAAAAGCACGAAATGGCCCACGCCAAAGTGCGGCAGCCTGCATCGTCTATAACACCGAGGCGGGCATGATCAACATGAGCATCGACTCGTTCCCAATCCCTGCGATCTTTATCTCGCAGGCAGACGGTCAGGCAATGGTCGCAGCCGCCAAGGACAGCGTCGGGACGCTGACCGTTTCCAACTCGACCTATGACGCTCCCTCCGAGACGGGCGGGCAGCCCTCCTCGTTCTCGTCCTGGGGCTCAACGTCCCAGCTCGAGATCACGCCGGACATCATGGCTCCCGGCGGCAACATCTATTCTTCCCGTGACAACAATTCCTATGGCCTGATGTCCGGCACGTCCATGGCGACGCCCCATCTGGCGGGTGCCAGCGCGCTGATGCTGGAGTACCTCCGCACGGCGGGCATCGAGGGTGATGCCATGACGCTGGCCTACGCGCTGATGATGAGCACGGCTGTCCCGGCCAAGGGCAGCAACGACGTGACGGCGTCCCCGCGCAAGCAGGGCGCAGGTCTTGTAAACCTTGCCTCCGCTATGGCGACGAAGGCCTATCTGCAGGTCGAGGGCAAGGAGCGTCCGAAGCTGGAGCTCGGCGACGATCCTGACAAGACCGGCGAATATCAGATGACGTTCCGCGTGGTGAACTTCGGAACCGAAGCGCTGCAGTACGCCATCACCCCGACCGTCCTGACGGAAAGCGCTGAGACGAAGGGCGATTACGGCAATGTGCAGGTCTATTTTGCCACGCAGACCTCGCGCGATATCACGGCGCAGACGACGTGGACGACGAACTGCGCAAACAACGTTGTGACCGTTCCCGCCAAGGGCACGGCAGATGTGACCGTGACAGTCAAGCTCTCCGATGCGCTGCGCAAGGAGCTTACGGACACGTTTGAAAACGGCATTTACATTGAGGGCTACATTACCCTGAAGCAGCAGGCAACGGCCGAGGGCGTCACAGGCTGCGACCTTTCTATCCCCTACCTTGCCTTCTACGGCGACTGGGATCAGGCCCCGGTCATCGACATCGGCTACTACTGGCAGAAGCTGCAAGGCGAGCCGAACTGGGCCAGCCAGTATCTGAACTACGGCGGCAGCATGCTCTCCGGAACGGGCAGCTTCTATGTGTTCGGCGGCAACCCCTATGCGCCGGAGCTGGCCTACTATCCGGAGCACAATACGCTCTCTCCCCTGCGCACGGACGGCTATTATGACAAGGTCGACCTGATCTACACCGCTCTGCTTCGTAATGCAAAGTCCCTGACCTATCGCATTACGGACGCCAAGACTGGTGAGACCTATTACCGCAAGACGGTCGACTATGTCGGCAAGTCCGTCTATAACGCGAATTACGACACGATCCTCCCCGCGGGCTCCTTCACCTCGACGGCCATCGACCCGTGGTACGGCGTGGATTCGGCCGGTGAAATGCTGAAGGATGATACGACCGTCATCATCTCCATCGACGCCGAGCTCGATCACGAAGGCTTCACGGCGGCGCAGAACAAAAATGCCCACTGGGAGTTCCCCGTCACCATCGACAATACGCCCCCGCAGATCCTGTCGTCGACCTCCGACGGCGAGACGCTGACGCTCGAGGTCGCGGATTCCCGTTACCTTGCTTATGTGGAGGTCTATGACGTGGAGCACATGAATGTGTTCTCGAGCCGGTCTTCAGCCAGGGCTACAGCAGCAAGACCCCCGGCGAGACCGCGACGGTCCGCGTGAACGTATCGAGCCTCAACAAGGTCTATGTCTGCCTTGCGGACTACGGACGCAATGAAAAGGTCGTCACGCTCGATGCCAAGACCGGCAAGCTCATCGAATCCTCGCAGTTTGAGTATTTTGAGAGCAATGGCGAGATCACCATCACTGGCTACACCGGCTCGGAGCTGGACGTCGTTATCCCGGACGAGATCGGCGGCTACCCCGTCACTGCCATTGCGGAGAAGGCCTTCCAGCTCAACAAGACCGTCCGCAGCTTCACGATTGGCAGCAAGATCCGCTCCATCGGCTCGTGTGCCTTTGCTCGCTGCGCATCGCTGACAAATATCTACGTCGACCGCGCCAACCCGTACTACCAGTCCATTGACGGCGTGCTCTACAGCGGCGACGGCAAGACGCTCCTGTCGTATCCGACCGCCAAGGCTTACAGCAGCTATCCCGTGGCCAGCGGCACGGAGACCATCGGCGAATATGCCTTCTTCCACAGCAAGGTGCAGACGATCTTCCTGCCGGATACCGTCAGCACCATCGGTGATTATGCCTTCTACTATGCAGGCGAGCTTTCGTCCATCAATTTCCCCACCGCTCTGACGAGCATCGGCGATTCCGCCTTCTTCGCCTGCCAGAGCCTGACGGCGGTGGATATCCCTGCTACGATCACGCAGATCGGCGAGTCCGCCTGGGCGGCCTGCACGAGCCTGCCCGCCATCACCGTTGCGGCAGAGAACCCGAACTATACCGCCGTAGACGGCGTGCTCTACACGAAGGATATGACCGTTCTGAAGGTCTATCCCTTCGCCAAGTCCGGCGTCACGTTCACCGTTCCGGACAGCGTCGTGGAGCTGGAGGCTTATGCCTTTGCCTACACCGGCATGCAGTCCATTGACGGCTGCGCAAGCCTGCGCGCGATCGGCGACAGTGCCTTCTATTCCTGCACTGCGCTCAAGTCCCTGCCGGATGCCCCGAAGCTTGAGACCATCGGCGAGCGTGCCTTCTATTCCTGCAAGGCTCTGACGAGCCTGTCCTTCCCCGGACAGCATGCGTTCCATCGGCGAATACGCCTTTGCATGGTGCACCGCCGTCAAGACGTTTGACTCCGGTAACGGTCTGCAGGAAACCGGCAAATACTCCGTCTATTACTGCACCGCGCTGACCACCGTTCGCCTCGGCAGCGGCATGAAGACGATTGGCGAGTATGCGTTCTATAAGTGCAGCAGGCTCGCCAATGTCGACTTCGGCACCTCGGTCCGTGAGATTGGTTCCTCGCCTTCGGCGGCTGCTCGAAGATCACGGAAATCGTCCTGCCGGACAGCGTGGAGCTGGTCGAATCCGCTGCGTTCAACAGCTGCTCCACGGCGAAAACGCTCGTGCTGAGTCAGAACCTCCGCGAGATCGGTGCACGCGCCTTCATGGGTCTGAAGGGCATCAGCACCCTGACCATTCCGGACAGCGTGCAGAAGATCGGCAACCCGCCTTCAACGGCCTGTCCAACCTGCTGGAGCTGCACCTGTCCGCCAAAACGCAGGAGTACGGCAGCGGCGTGTTCAGCTCTGCCTCGAAGCTCCCGCGCGTGGAGCTGCCTGAGGGCATGACCGCCATCCCGGAGGAAATGTTCTCCAGCTGCAATGCGCTGACCGAGGTCGTCATCCCCTCTACCGTTACCCGCATCGAAAAGGGTGCGTTCCGCTCCTGCAAGAAGCTCGGCAATACGGAGCTGCCCGCCGGTCTGACCTACATCGGCGAATCGGCATTCTATTATGCCGCCATGACATCCGTGACCCTGCCCGCAGGCGTGACGGAAATTGGCGAGCGCAGCTTCTACAACATCGCCGCGCTGACGGAATTCAACTTCAGCGAATCCCTCAAGACCATCGGCGATTTTGCCTTCTATGGCTGCGGCAAGCTGACCCGCATCGTCCTGCCGGATTCCGTGGAGTCCATCGGCACGTCCGCCTTTAACCGCTGCAGCTCCCTGCAGGAGGTTGTGTTCGGCAAGGGCCTTGCCTCCATCGGCAGCATGTGCTTTAACTACTGCCACAAGCTCGAGCGCTTTGTCGTGGACGAGGCGAATCCGAATTTCAAGAGTGTGGACGGCGTGCTCTACAACAAGAACGTCGATACGCTGGTCCTCTATCCGCAGGGCCGTCCGGATGCCTCCTTTACCATGCCGGAGACCGTGAAGCACATCGGCCCCTTACGGCATCTATGAGCCGCAGCTGCTGCAGGCCGTCACCGTCTCCCCCATCCTTGAGACCATCGATGAGTTCGGCATGGCCGGGATCGCATTGACCGGTGTGGTGAAGCTTCCCGCAACGATCACAAGCATCCATTTTAAGGCCTTCCAGTATGATGACGGCGTCACCGCCTTTGAACTGCCGGAGAGCTGCGCGGCCTATGCCACGGTCGACGGCGTGCTCTATGACAAGGCTGTCACGCACCTGCTTGTCTACCCGGCAGGCCGCCCGGACGTCAGCTATGAGACGCCGGACACCGTCCGCACCGTCGGCAGCTACGCCTTCCACTCCTGCAAGTACCTCGAGAATATCCGCCTGACGGGCGTTGAAAAGCTCGAGGAGCGTGCATTCTCCACCGCAAAGGCACTGAAGCATATCGACCTGGCCAATTCCGTCCAGCTTATCGATACCTACGCCTGCGCCAATCTCAGCACGCTGACGTACCTCACCGGCACCGGCGCGCTGCGTGCCATCGGCGCAAACGCCTTCTCCAGCACGGGTCTGGAATTCGTGACTCTGCCCGCCATCGAGCTGCTCGGCCAGTATGCCTTCAGCTTCTGCAAGACATGAAGCGCTGCGTCATCGGCAGCACGGTGCAGTCGATCTATGCCAGTGCGTTCAACTACTGCAAGGGCATGCATGAGGCCTACTTCCTCGGCGACCGCCCGGACAGCGTCGGCGCGAACATCTTTGCCAAGACTGCCAGCGATTTTACCATCTACTATGACGCAGCCAAGGCTGCGACGTGGGCGCCGTCCGGCGAGATCAAGTGGGGCGAATACCCCATCGCCCCGGCCACGTTCCACACCGTGCGCTTCCTCGATGTCGATCACAGCGTCCTGCTGGAGCAGCCCGTTGCCGAAGGTCATGCCGCCATGCTGCCGCCCGAGCCGCAGCGCGAGGAAGCCACCTTCACCGGCTGGTCCTCAGACACGTCGAACGTGCAGCAGGATATGGATGTTCTGGCCCTGTATGACGGCCTGACCGACAAGGTGACGGTCAACGTCATCGCCGGAGAGAACGGTACCGTCGATCCGCTCGGCGAGACGGCCTGCTTCTATGACGGCGAGCTGAAGCTCACGATCCAGCCGAACGAGGGCTATCACACCGACCGCGTGCTCGTAAACGGTGAGATCACCGCCTGCGAGGACAACACGCTCACGCTTGAGCACATCCGCAGCAATACGACGGTCACTGTCCTGTTCGCGCGCAACACCTACACCGTCAGCCTTGCAGACGGTCTGACCGGCAATGTCTTTGCCGCGCTGCCCGTGGAATACGGCAAGGATGCCGTTCTGCCGGAGGCCACACCGTGGCACGAGGGCTACCACTTCACCGGCTGGAGCGCCGACGGCAGAAACATCACAGCCGACTGCACCATTACGGCAAATTACGAGCAGAATTCCTACACCGTCCGCTTTGTGGACTATGACGGCACGGAGCTCTCCGTCCAGACCGTCCTGCATGGCGAGGCTGCGGAGCTGCCCGCTTCCCCGGCACGCGAGGGCTATACCTTCGTCGGCTGGAGCGGCGATGTCTCCGCCGTCACCGGCGATATGACCGTCACGGCCCTGTATGCGGTCAAGACCTGCACCGTCTTCTTCACGGATTGGGACGGCACGGTCCTGAAGACGCAGGAGGTCAACTACGGCGAGGACGCCGAAGCGCCGCAGGCGCCGTCGCGTGAGGGCTACACCTTCACCGGCTGGAGCGGCGACTACACGAACGTCACCGAGAGCCGCATCCTCATGGCGCAGTATGAACGCCTGTTGTTCACGGTCCGCTTCGTGGACTATGACGGCACGGAGCTGTCTTCTCAGTCCGTGTTCTGGGGCGAGGCTGCCGCAGCACCGGAGGCCCCGGCGCGCGAGGGCTACACCTTCACCGGCTGGGATGCCAACTTCTCGAACATCCGCAAGGACCTCACCGTCACGGCGCAGTACCGCTTCGTGCTGAGCTTCGCCGACGTGTCCGAGACGGACTGGTTCTGTGAGGACGTCCGCTGGGCCGTGGAGAACGGCATCTTCCAGGGCGTCGGTAACGGCCTGTTCGCACCGGAGCAGGCACTCACCCGCGGTCAGCTCGTCACGGTCCTGTACCGCATGGCCGGTTCTCCGGAGCCGAAGGCAGAGGCAAACTTCCGCGATGTCGCGGCTGACAGCTACTATGCCAAAGCAGTTGCCTGGGCCAACGAGAACGGCATCGTGCTCGGCATGGGCGACGGGACGTTTGATCCGGATTCCGCCGTCACGCGCGAGCAGATGGTCACGATCTTCTTCCGCTATGCCAAGTTCTGCGGCGTGAAGACCGAGGCAGGAACGCTCGATGCCTTCCGCGATGCTGCCAGCGTCAGCGATTATGCCCGCGAGGCCATGGGCTGGGCCGTGAAGGCCGGGCTCGTCAAGGGCGACGGACAGGATCTCATGCCGAAGGCAACGGCAAGCCGCGCACAGGCTGCCGCTATCCTGCATCGCTTCGCGGCTGTCGTGGAGAAATAAACGTGGCATTTCCCGCAAGCATATGATATAATGGGCACATAAACACCACGGCACATAAACACATAGAGCCCCCGGCATTGCCGGGGGCTCTGCTTGCTAAACACCTGTTCTGCCGAAAGTTTCGGAGGGAAGAAAAGTGTGAAAGGAAACCGTCAGGGTGTCCTTTCGCGTTCAATCACCCGCCGCAGCGGCAGAATTGCAAAATAATACTACAAGAATTTATTTTGCAATTCTGAAAAGCAGCTTGGCAAAATCCCGAAGGGACTTTTTGTCAAGCTGCCCCCCATTGCCGGGGGCTCTGCTTGCTAAACACCTGTTCTGCCGAAAGTTTCGGAGGAAGAAAAGTGTGAAAGGAAACCGTCAGGGTGTCCTTTCGCGTTCAATCACCCGCAGCGGCAGAATTGCAAAATAATACTACAAGAATTTATTTTGCAATCCTGAAAGCAGCTTGGCAAAATCCCGAAGGGACTTTTGACAAGCTGCCCCGGCATTGCCGGGGCTCTGCTTGCTAAACATCTGCCCAGCCGAAAGTTTCGGAGGAAGAAAAGTGTGAAAGGAAACCGTCAGGGTGTCGCTTTCGCGTTCAATCACCCGCCGCAGCGGCAGAATTGCAAAATAATACTACAAGAATTTATTTTGCAATCCTGAAAGCAGCTTGGCAAAAATCCCGAAGGGACTTTTTTGACAAGCTGCCCCCGGCATTGCCGGGGGCTCTGCTTGCTAAACATCTGCCCAGCCGAAAGTTTCGGAGGGAAGAAAAGTGTGAAAGGAGAATGCATCATGAAGCAGATCGTTTTACGCTCCCCTGTAGTGCTGTATGAGACCGTCGAGGCCCTGTATCAGCATGTAAACGGCCTGTCCGTCGAGGGGGGCGCAAGCGATCTGCTCCAGAAATTCGGTTCCAAGCTCACCCGCACGGAGCGGGAGCAGATCGAGCAGAGCTGTGCGCTTGCCGCGAAGGTGGCAGAGGCAGCCTGCACCGGACTGGAGGACGGCCCGGCTCTGGAGACGTTCTTCCGCAAGTGGGAGACGGAGAGCAAGTGGCAGAATACCTGCCTTGCCAAGCTGATGATCTTCAGCTTCCTCGATATCCGGACGACCGATCTGGAGCAGTCGCTGCAGCGCACCCGGCAGTCCGCCGAGGAGCGGCTGAACGGCCCCTATCTCCTGCGGGACATCAATTCCGGCGGCATCAGCTTCTATGCGGCGGAGCCGGGGCAGACGATCCCGCCGCTGTCCGAGCAGCTGGACGGCCTGATGATCGAGGAGCAGTACCGCTGGCGGCTTTATAAGCTGCTGACGAACTATTCTGCGATGTTTGACGAGCTTTCCGCCCTTCTGCGCCCTGCCGCGCAGCGGGTGCAGGATATTCTGCCGCGGATCCTGCCGCAGCTGCAGCCGGTCTACGACCACTGGGAGCAGTATTTTGCGAAACACGCCTTTTCGGAGCTGCTGGAGCGATTTACGAACCAGAGCATGCAGCTGGCCGAAATGGACACCTATATCAACCTCAGCCTCGTGGCAGGCGGCGACATGATCTATACCTATGACGAGCTGGCGTGCAGTGACTGCCGTCAGGTCTACCTCGGCGTGCTGCTGCACGAGAACTTCCGCGTCGACCGCCTGCAGATGACGGATGACGGCATCTGCAGTCTGCTCAAACTCGTCGCGGACCGGAGCAAGTTCGAGCTGCTGCGCGCGCTGCGCGCGTCAGCCGTCCTACTGCCAGCAGCTTTCCCGGGAAATGGGACTGACGACCGCTACCATCTCGCGCCACATGAGCCTGCTGCTTGAAGCAGGCCTCGTCCGCGCCCGCAAGGGCGAGAGCCGCATTTACTACACCATCGACCGTGAGGCCGTGGCTGCCCTCTGCGACGCCGTTTACACGACGCTCCTGCCGGAGCAGCTTCTCTGACAGGGTGATCTTTTGCCTGCTTTTGGACAATCGTAAGAATTTCCCTATTGCGGCTTTTTGAAAAATACGGTAAAATAGGGTCGATAATTCGTGCCGCGTCAGCGGCAGACTGGTGGTAATCATATGAGTGAAACCAAGAATAATGCAGTAAAGCGCATCGGCGTGCTCACGAGCGGCGGCGACGCCCCCGGTATGAATGCGGCCGTTCGTTCCGTTGTCCGTGCCGCCGTGTACCGCGGCATCGAGGTCGTAGGCATCCGCCGCGGCTGGAACGGTCTGATCAACGGCGACATTGTCCGTCTGGACGAGCGCAGCGTGGCACATATCATCGACCGCGGCGGCACGATCCTCTACACCGCCCGCAGCGAGGAATTCCGCACGGAGGAGGGCCAGAAGAAGGCCGTCAGCACCTGCAAGCTCCTCGGACTGGACGGCATCGTCGCCATCGGCGGGGACGGCACGTTCCGCGGCGCTGGCCCTGTCAAATACGGCATCTCCGTCGTCGGTCTCCCCGGCACGATCGACAACGACATCGCCTGCACGGATTACTGCATCGGCTTTGATACGGCGGCCAACACGGCCATTGAGTGCATCGATAAGCTGCGCGACACCATGACCTCGCACGAGCGCATCAGCGTCGTGGAAGTCATGGGGCCGCAACGCCGGTCATCTGGCGCTGTCATGTCGGCCTTGCCGTCGGCGCGACGGCCGGTCCTCGTGCCGGAGAGCAAGGAGAGCTTCGACACCGAGATCATCGAAAAGATCCGCAATGCCCGTCTGAACGGCTTTACGCACTATATGGTCGTCGTGGCGGGGCGCAGGCAGCGCCTTCGACGTAGCCAACCGCATCCGCGATGAGATCGCGCTCGATCCGCGCGTGACCGTCCTCGGCCATGTGCAGCGCGGTGGTTCCCCACAGCCCGCGACCGCGTTATGGCAACGCGTATGGGCTATCGCGCCGTGGAGATCCTTGCGGCGGGCAGCACGAACCGCATCGTCGGCGTACATCAGGGCAAGATCTTCGACATCGACATCGACGAGGCGCTCAGCATGAACAAGGGCCTCGATATGGAAGAATGGGCCGTTCTGGAAGCCATGACGGGCCTTTAAACCGACTGTTGGAAAAGCCTTTCGGCTTTTCCAACAAAGATTTCAGTCCGCTGCGCGCACGAATCGCCCGCCAAAAGCGGGCGATTCGCACACTAACGGACTGATTTGTATTTTCTCCGACGTACACGCCGCCGGAGAAAATGATCCGATTTGATTCGCCGCCTGCGGGCGGCGAACTCTGCGAGGCTTTTCAGGGCGCATGATGCGCCCTGATTTTTCGTGTCAGAGCTTTTTGCGGAACTGGATGAGCTTGCGCTGCATGCCCTGCGCTTCATAAAAGGCCAGTGCCGACGTATTGCGGCTGTCACAGGCCAGCTGCAGGTCCGTACAGCCCAGCGCGCGGCCACGGCGGCACAGCCCTCGAGCATGGCATGTGCGATGCCCTGCCTGCGGCACGGGCCGTCGACACACAGCGCGTCGAGCATCATCACGCGGCGCGGCAGGATCGACGCGCCGTCAAAGTCCCGCACGGCAAAGGCGGCATAGGCCACGATGTGCTCCCCGCGGCAGGCCACCACGAGCTGATCCGCTCCACCATCTCCCGGAATTCCTCACAGGAGATGGGATGCTTGACGGAGCGATAGAGATCGGGGTGCAGCGAGACGTGCAGCTCGTGCACCTGCCGGGCCAGCCGGTTCACATGCTCAAAGTCGGGCCCGCCGCAGTGCGAAACGTCAGCATGCAAGAACAGCCTTGTGGAAGACCTTTCTTGCCCTTGCGGAGCTTGACGCCGTTCTTGAGCTGCTCGCCCGTGAAGACAACGTCGATGGATGCAACCTTCTCGTCGTCAGCAAACACGCCGCCCTGCTGGACGAGACGGCGCGCCTCGGACTTCGTGGGCGCGAGCTTGCAGGCAAGCATCAGGTCCAGAATGCCGATCCTGCCATCCGTGAGCTGGCTCTCCGTCAGCTCCGTTGTCGGCATATCGGCATCGTTCGCGCCGCTGAGGAACAGAGCCCGCCGCATCACGGGCCTTATTGGCCTCTTCACTCGCCGTGGACGAGCTTCGTCAGCTCATAGGCGAGAATTTCGGCCTTGTTGGCTGCCTTCCCAGCCCTCCATGGCGTTGATCTCCTCGAGCGGGAGGAAGGTCAGCATGCGCAGGCACTTCATGACGTCGGCATCGTCGATATTGCGCCAGTACTGGAAAAAGTCGAAAAGGCGTCGTCTTGTTCGGATCGAGCCAGACTGCGCCCTTGGCTGTCTTGCCCATCTTCTTGCCCTCGGAGTTGAGCAGCAGCGTGATGGTCATGGCGTGGGCGTCCTGCCGAGCTTGCGGCGGATGAGCTCCGTGCCACCAAGCATGTTGCTCCACTGATCGTTGCCGCCGAATTCCATGTTGCAGCCGTAGTGCTGGAACATGTAGTAGAAGTCGTAGCTCTGCATGATCATGTAGTTGAATTCCAGGAAGCTCAGGCCCTTCTCCATGCGCTGCTTGTAGCACTCGGCGCGCAGCATGTTGTTGACGGAGAAGCAGGCGCCGACCTCGCGCAGCAGCTCGATATAGTTCAGCGGCTTCAGCCAGGCAGAGTTGCGCAGCATAATCGCCTTGCCGTCGGAGAAGTCGATGAATTTCTCCATCTGACGCTTGAAGCACTCCGCATTATACGCAATGGTCTCCTCAGTGAGCATCTGGCGCATGTCGGAGCGGCCGGACGGGTCGCCGATCATCGTTGTGCCGTCGCCGATGAGGGCGATGGGCTTTGTTGCCAGCCATCTGCAGGCGCTTCATTAGGCACAGGGCCATGAAATGGCCGACATGCAGGAGTCTGCCGTGCAGTCAAAGCCGATATAGAACGTGGCCTTGCCGTTGTCGATCATTTCGCGGATTGCTTCTTCATTCGTCACCTGCGCGATGAGGCCGGCGACAAGCTCGTCATAAAAGTTTCATAATTACCTCCTGTTTTCGTCATAAAAAACGCCCTCTGTCCAATGGACAGAGGGCGTAAAACTCGCGGGTACCACCTCGTCATCCCCGACGCTTCACAGCGGCGGGCTCGGGGAGTGCAGCCACACTCCTGCGCGATATCGGGCGCACCCGTCCGGCCCTACTGCAGGTTCAGGCCGACCGCTCCGGAAGGTATTTCGCCCCGCTTCCCTGCCGCCTTACACCGACCGGCGGCTCTCTGCGCATGGAGCACGGGGGTACTTCATTCCATCACAGCGTTTTACTATGGGTATCCTAACAGAAAACCGGTGCTTTGTCAAGTCCGACTTTCCAACATTTCCGCCGCGCTCTGCAGCGTGGTCGGCGTGATGCTCGCGCCGCCGATGATGCGGGCCAGTTCGGCCTTGCGCCCCTCAAAGTCGAGCGGCGTCACGCTCGTGAACGTGCGGCCGTCGTGCTCTGCCTTGGCGATGCGGAAATGCGTGTCCGCCAGCGCAGCGATCTGCGGCAGATGCGTTACGCACAGGACCTGCTTCGTGCGGGACAGGGCGCGGAGCTTTTTCCGCCACACGCTGAGCGGCCCGGCCGGAGACACCGGTGTCGACCTCGTCGAAGATCAGCGTCGGCACATGGTCTCTCGCTCGGCCAGCACGTTTTTCAGCGCCAGCATGATGCGCGCCAGCTCGCCGCCCGAGGCGACCTTGCTCAGCGGCTTGAGCGCTTCGCCGAGGTTGGCGGACATGTAGAACGAAACGGCGTCCATGCCGTCCTGCGTCAGATCCGTCTCCGTGAAGCGGCAGGCAAATTGTACTTTCTTCATATCCAGCTGGGACAGCTCGTCCAGCATCGCGCGCCGTCAGGGCCTCTGAGGCCGCTTTTCGGCATTCGCGCAGGCGAAGGGCCGTTTCCCGTGCTTTCTCTTCCGCCGCGGCGACCTGCTTTTCCAGCTGCTGCAGGCGCTCGTCGGAGAACTCGATCTCCTCCAGCTCCGCTTTTGCCCTGGCAAGGTAGTCCAGAATGGCCGCGCAGTCCGCGCCGTATTTCCGGCGCAGGCGGTGCAGCAGGTCGAGGCGCTCCTCAAGCTGCTCCAGCTCGTCTGCGGAGTACGACAGGCGGTACAGACGGTCACGGAGCTGCTCGGCGGCGTCCTGCGCCTGATACATCAGGTCTGCGATCGTGTCGTGCAGCGGCTGCAGCGATTCATCAAAGCGCGCGCTGTGCGCCAGATCGCGCTCTGCCTGCGTCAGGAGAGCCGCCGCGCCCTGCGCCTCGTCCCCCCGCCGTCCAGACAGGCGGCAGCGTCGCGCAGGCCGTCCGAGAGCTTTCGGCGTTCTGCAGCAGACGGCGGCGGGCCTCGAGCTGCGTATCCTCATCCGGCTTCAGAGCCGCACGCTCGATCTCATCGATCTGATAGCGCAGCGTCTCCGTGCGGCGAAGCTTCTCGCTCTCGTCCATGCGCAGGTGCGCCATTTCGT
>VOFB01003818.1_pt1 | contig 35386 bp, 60 predicted proteins | sample 5384141 | NCBI WGS metagenome assembly VOFB01 (sample SAMN12384721, study PRJNA508395) | human gut metagenome | isolation source: healthy gut A | host: Homo sapiens | reverse complement strand
ATAAAACTAATGCTGGAACAAATTTTTAAAAAGATGCTGCAAAAGCAGATACCGCATTTAATCCTGTGACTACGCTATTTTAATCCGGTAGAGCGCACATGAAAGCGGTCGTATTGGTGAAGACCCAAATGGAATTCCAAACAATTTGATGCCGTATATCTCTCAAGTTGCCATTGGAAAATTAGAAAATTAAATGTATTCGGCGGTGATTATGACACTAAGATGGCACAGGGTGCGTGACTTTATTCATGTAGTCGACAGCAAAGGTCGTTGCTGCACTGAAAAAATTTGAGACACCATGTGGTTTGCAAATTTATAACCCTAGGAACCGGCCAAGATACTCTGTATTGAAATGTTGCATGCTTTTGAAAAAGCAGTAGGTAAGAAGATTCCTTACGAAGTCGTTGCACGAAGACCGGGTGATATTCCGGTATGCTATGCTGACCCTGAAAAAGCAGAAGAAAGGAACTAAATTGGCATGCAACAAAAAATATAAATGATATGTGTGCAGATACGTGGCGTTGGCAAACGATGAATCCAAATGGATATGATTCATAATATGAAATTTTGTAATTGTGTATAAAAGGTAAAAGAGTTTTTCTTGTTGCAAAAGAAAACTCCTTTTGTATTTTATATGGTGTTGTATGAAAGGCATATGGATAAAATGTCATCTTTTATGTATGAATGTTATAAATTATGGTATAACAACTTTAACAGGGTTAAATGTTTCATTTTGACTCTTGACTGAATATTTTTAACGTTTATAGGTTAGAAATTGCTGTGAATTTCTTTTATGTTATAACAACCTTTTAACAGTAACAAACCAAAGTTTTGACTGTTAGCAAGAACGTTTTAGTTGTTTATGGTTTGCAAAAGCAATTTTTTTTAATGCTATAACAACCTTGTAACAGCAACAAAATTAAAGTTTTGACTGTTAACAAGAACGTTTTAGCGTTTTATGGTTGAAACCGCTCAGCTATTTAACCCAGGCAACAGCAGCAAAATTAAAGTTTTGGCTACAGCAATTTTTAATGCTATGTTTATGGTTGAAAATTGTGCTAATTTTTAAATGTTATAACAAACTAAAACTAAAGTTTTGACTGTTAGCAAGAACGTTTTAGTTGTTTACGGCTAAAAATTGCAAAGCAATTTTTTAATGTTATAATAACCTTTGTAACAGTAACAAAACTAAAGTTTTTGACTGTTAGCAAGAACGTTTTTAACATTTATAGGTTAGAAATTGTTTCACAATTTCTTTATGTTATACTTTTTCACAGAAAGGGGCGGTGTCCATGCATTTTGGTTCTCGCATTTATCAATATGAAAAATGCATTTATAGATGATTTGGCAAAGTTGGTTTCTATTCCATCTGTGTGTACAACAGCAACAGGGGGAATATCCGTTTGAGACACAGTCGGCCAAGGCATTGAATTGGATATTAAAACGAGCAGAGGAAATGATATGTCTGCGGTATTGGCACATGTAGATGTGGCAGGGGATGGCTGGGATAGTGATCCGTTCACTTTGATTTATTATTTGGAAGAGGTGTGTTGGACGTAAGACAATTTCAGGGCGGTACCGTGAATAAATGCAGTACCAAACGGTGCACAAGCTGATATTTGCTGTACCAAGCAAGAAATAGCATTATTGAAACAAGCTTGTGAACATGTAAAGGGTCAATTGCTTTTTACAGAAAATGAAGGCAGCGTTGTGATACATTCTGGGGAAAAACTTCCCATGCAATGCAGCCGGAAGAAGGGATTCAATGCAGTAACACATTTGACAGCTCTGTTATTTCAAGTATTCACTCGGAGCAATTGGGAGATATACTCACATTTATCCATGAGCAGATTCACACACAATGCAATGGTGAGTTGCTTGGTATTGCACAAACAGATGGACCTTCCGGTGCGCTCACCTGCAATGTGGGAAAAGTTGAAATTTTTCAGCAAAAGCGGTGGTCAGTATTGATATTCGTTATCCTGTTACGTCAATGGCATCATGGAGCATATCCAATCCAAAGCATCACAATATCATTTATCTTTCCATTTGCACCATTTAAATTTCTTACCGTTATATAAGGGAAGAACATGCTCCGTTCATTTCGTTATTAAAGCAGTATCAAACAACAACGGGAAAAGAGGCGAATCTTATGCGACAGTAGGGCGGTAATGTATGCGCGTACAGTCCAGGGACGCTGTGTTGCATTCGGTCCGTTGTTTGAAGATGAGCCAAACCGCAACATGCATGACGCCAACGAGCATATTGACATCAAACGTTTTTATGAAAACATGGAGAAATATGTCTGCAGGCTATGTATGATATGATTATGGAACCTTGATAGGAGATAGGTCACATGGAAAACAACAATCAAAAACAAGTCACATTTGAAGACATTGAAAACAACGAAGAAATCAATGAGTATATCACAAAAGGCAATGAATACCTGGGCGTTATGAATTATACGGAACACGGGTTTGCCCATTTAAAGAGAAGTGCTGTGTATGCACGCCGTATTTTAGAAGATTTGGGATACGATGAGCGTACGTGCGAGCTTGCAGCGATTGCAGGCTATATGCATGACATCGGCAATGTGGTCAATCGTGTAGACCACGCGCAGTCAGGTGCGATTATGGCATTTCAAATTTTGACAAGAATGGGAATGCCACCAAGTGAAATCAGTCAAATTATTGCTGCAATCGGTAATCATGATGAGGGAACTGCAACAGCAGTCAATCCAATTGCAGCAGCGTTGATTTTGGCTGATAAAGCGATGTTCGCCGTACAAGAGTGCGAAACAAAGAAACTGTAGCCATAGATATTCATGACAGAGTAAATTACGCAGTAGAACATTCCAGCATAGAAGTAAACAAAAAGAACAAAAGGTGGCATTACTGAAATTAACCATTGATACCACCATTTGTCCTGTGATAGAATATTTTGAAATATTTCTAACACGTATGGTACTTTTGCCGAAAAGCCGCAGATTTTTTAGGTTTAACCTTTCAAATTGTTGTAAACGATGCTCGCATTTTATAAATAAATAAAAAAACCAGCTGCCTCTCTTAAAACAGCTGCGTTTTTTTATTTGGATTTATTATTTTTTATCGGCTTCCGCTTCAATTGCTTTTAAACATTCTTTACAAATGTTGCGGCCCATATATTGCACCATATCGTTTGTGTTATTGCAAAAACATGCATGCTGGTTCATATTTTTGCAATATGATAGAGGAGTTGTCCACAAAAATCTCAATTGATCCTCTCGTTAATATTCAGTGTTTGTCTTGGTTCTTTTGAAGTACAATTCTTCCCAATTCATCAACTTTTCTTACAATACCTGTAGATTTCATAAAAATTGCTCCTTTTTTTAGATTTTGTTTTTCTTTTTACTACAATTACTTTGTTTATGTGAATATCATACCTTTTTTACCATAAATGTCAATAGATTTAAATTTCTGTCGAACAGAATTTTCAAAAATTCATAAACTAGTCCAATTGTACATACTTATTGCAGAGGTGTAAAGCATGTTAAATGTAATATGGGCAGTTATGATTTTAATCAGTTTTGTGTGCGCCATTTTCACAGGTAGAATGCCGCAGCTTTCAGAAGCAGTAATGAAAGGCGCAGGCAGTGCAGTGGAATTGGTAATAGGTACATTAGGTATGATGTGTGCATGGACAGGATTTATGAAAATTGCAGATGCCGGCGGACTAACTGCTGTATTATGTAAAGTATTCAATCCGCTGTTAAAACGTCTGTTTCCGATTACCGGGCAGGCAGCAGTGCGTTAAAAGCAATTTCCATGAATATGGCAGCCAATTTTAGGTTTAGGTAATGCGGCAACTCCGCTTGGCATTGCCGCTATGAAGGAAATGCAGAAAGAAAATCCCAATCCTTCGGTTGCCAATAACAGTATGGTTATGTTTGTAGTGATTAATACTGCATCCATACAATTGATTCCTACATTTATGGGGGCTTTGCGAGCGCAATACGGCGCGCAGTTTCCGTTTGATATACTGCCCGCTGTATGGCTTGCTTCCGTAGTATCGTTAATTGTGGGAGTAATTGTGGCAAAGTTGCTACAAGGACGCAAAAAGAACACAGATTACGTTAAAGGAGTGATCCATATGGAAAGTTTCAGTGTTTACATTATTCCTGTTGTAATCTGTATCATTATTGTATTTGGTCTTTTCAAACGTGTCCCTCTATTTGATACGTTTATTGCAGGTGCGAAGGAAGGGTTCCAATCTTCCATCTCTATTTTGCCTTCCTTGGTAGGCTTGATTATGGCAGTTACTATGCTGAGTGCTTCCGGGGCGTTAGAGTTATTCACCAACTGGATTGCACCGGTTGCCGATTTTTAGGTTTCCCGGCACAGGTACTTCCGCTTGCCTTGCTTCGCCCAATTTCCGGCAGCGGTTCCACTGCAGTTTTAACAGAAATCTTCCAAAATTACGGCGCAGATGGATTTATCGGACGTGTTGCTTCTGTCATGATGGGTTCTACGAAACCACATTTTATGCCATTGCCGTGTACTTTGGTTCGGTGGGGCATCAAAAAGACACGCCATGCAATTCCCGCAGCGCTGATGGCAGACACAACAGGATATATTATGTCCGTATTGGCAGTAAATCTATTTTTTCGTTAATACGCCATTATTTGAATATTTGCACGGTATATTTTAACGGATTTATACGACAGAAAACATCGTGCGTGAAATTTTATCACAAATCTATCTACTGGAAATATTTACATATTGCAGTACTTTTTATAACTCTTTATTCCAATATTTGCGGTCAAGACTGCGGTACTGTATTGCTTCCGCAATATGCTGTGCGTGTATTTGCGCGCTATGGTCTAAATCTGCAATGGTTCGTGCTACTTTTAGCACTCTGTCGTAGGCGCGTGCGGAAAGTCCTAATTTTTCAAAAGCGGCTTTTAGCAAACGATTGGCACTTTGGTCCAGTTGACAATGTTTCTGTAACAGTGTAGGCGTCATTTTAGCATTGCAGGTAATGCCTGTTCCTTTCAATCGTTCATTTTGAATTGCTCTGGCAGCATCCACACGTTTTTTTATGGTCTCGGAGGATTCTGCCGATGCTTTGGAAGAAAGCTCGTCAAAATGGACTGCAGGAACTTCAATATGCAAATCCAATCTGTCTAACAGAGGGCCGGAAACACGGGAAAGATATTTGTTCACCATGGACGCGGTGCAAGTGCAAGGGTGACCGGTATGCCCAAAATAGCCGCATGGACATGGATTCATCGCAGCAACAAACATAACCGTGCAAGGATACGTATAGTTTCCGTTTACCCGTGAAATGGTTACGGTACCGTCTTCCAGAGGCTGGCGCAATACTTCCATAGCATTTTTGGAAAACTCGGGCAGTTCATCCAGGAACAAAACACCATTGTGAGCCAATGAGATTTCACCAGGTTTTGGAATGTTTCCGCCACCGGAGAGGCCTGCAGCGGAAACTGTGTGATGGGGCGCACGGAAAGGACGTGTATGAATCAAAGAGGTATTTGGAGGCATAATACCCGCAATGGAATGTAGTTTTGTTGTTTCGATGGTTTCTTCAAATGTCATAGGAGGTAAAATAGAGGGTAAGCGTTTTGCAAGCATACTTTTCCTGAGCCGGGAGGTCCAATCAGCAGTACATTATGACCTCCGCTGGCAGCAATCTCTAATGCGCGCTTTGCTTGGGTCTGCCCTCGTACATCAGCAAAATCAGGCAAAGCGGGAGACGCAAAATCAATATTGCTTTGGGGAATCTGAGGCAATATGGTCAGATTACCTGTGAGGTGGTCAATCAGCTGTTTTACATTTGTCACAGGATATACTTCCAATCCTTCCACAACAGCTCCTTCGGCAGCATTGACAGCAGGTACAAACAAACGGTGATATCCCAATTCTTTAGCGTGAATTGCCATAGGCAGTACGCCTCGAATTCCGTGAATTTCTCCTGACAAGGACAATTCACCAATCATTGCACAATCGGAAAGGTCACAGGAAAGTTGCCCTGATGCCGTTAAAATTGCAAGCAGTATGGGAAGGTCATAAATAGGGCCTTCCTTTCTTTTGTCAGCAGGCGCAAGGTTAACGGTAATACGGCTCATGGGAAATGCAAATCCGCAGTTTTTAAAGCAGAGCGCACTCTGCCACGAGACTCTTTCACAGCGGTATCAGGCAAGCCAACAACGTCAAATCCGGGTAGTCCGTTTGAAATATCCGCCTCTACATTGACTTCAAATGCATCCATTCCGTAAAGACCGATACTGTTTAAATGGGCAAACATGAGAATATCTCCTTTTGTGTCATTATCGTTAGAATTTATTTATTATAAAACCTGACATGCTGCATTACAAGAAATTGTTTACATTTTTCAACAAGGCCTTTACTTATTTTTGTTTTAGGGATATAATAGAACAAATGTTCGATTTTAAAAACTGGAAGGGATTATATGGAACGGGCTATTTTACATTGTGACCTGAACAATTTTTACGCTTCGGTAGAATGCAGATTTTCCCCACTTAAAAGGAAAAGCAGTAGCTGTTTGCGGCAGACAAGAGGAAAGGCATCGCATTGTGCTTGCAAAAAATGAATTGGCCAAAAGTATGGGGTGAGCACAGGAGAACCTATCTTTCAGGCTAAGAAAAAATGTCCGCATTTGGTCATTACACCGCCTCATTATGATAGATATTTGTATTTTTCCAACTTAGCCAAAGAGATTTATTTATCGTTTACCAACCAAATTGAACCGTTTGGTATTGACGAATGCTGGCTGGATGTGACGGGAAGTCAAACTTTATTCGAACTCCCTATGAAATTGCCGAAACCATCCGCCAGCAGTTTTACAGTCAACTGGGTCTGACGGTTTCTGTAGGAGTCAGCTTTAATAAGATATTTGCCAAACTGGCCAGCGACTTAAAAAAGCCGAATGCCACAACCGTGATTACAAAAGAAGATTTTCAGGAGAAAATATGGAAATTGCCTGTGGAAAGTATGCTGGGAGTAGGAAGAGCCACATTAAAGAAGCTGCATGAATCAGGTGTGTTTACCATAGGGGAATTGGCGCAAAGCAATGAAAATTATCTTTATGCCATGTTTGGTAAAAACGGAAGTGAGCTTTGGCAAAATGCCAATGGCAGAAACGAATCTCCCGTATCTTATGCGCAGGAGCAGGAACAGCCCAAAAGTATAGGAAACAGCATTACTTGTCCGAAAGATTTGGAACAAGAGGAACAAGCTCAGAAAGTATTGTTGTACTTATCAGAAAAAGTGGCAGGTCGTATGCTTCGTCATGGAGTGCTGGCTTGCGGTATCCACTTGATGATAAAAGATTGCTTGTTTCAGACAAGGCAATATCAGCAGACCATTGAAATTCCAACACGTCAGGTAAAAGATATTTATGCCGTGGCTTGCCGTATGCTGAAACAGCATTATAAATGGAAACAGCCAATACGTGCATTAGGTATTAGTGGATTTTTGTTGGTACCTCAGGCACAAAAAGAGCAAGTATCATTTTTCACCAATACGGAAGAATTGATAAAGGAGGAAAAAACTGGAGGAGAAGATTGCAAATTTAAAAGAGAAATATGGTAAACAAATTATTACTTATGGAGCATTATTGTCTAAAAGATTTTGACTTATATAAAGAAGATATCAATAATCAAATACCATATCGTCCTTTTCAAAAATAAATAGGGCAATTTTTATTTTTCTATTGACCTGTCAATAGGAATCATATATAATTCAATATATAAACATTAATGTAAAAATAAGGAAAATATTTTCTCGTAGCACACAAGGATTGCTTGCAAAAACAGAAATTTTTTAACATATTTCATAAATTTTTATTGACTTAAATAAAAGAATAGAGTATGATATAGGCAGATAAAAAGTGGGTGCAAGAGGTGTTTTGGATTGCCTGAACAAATGGAAAACTATACAGACAATCAGCTGGTATCTTTCATTCAAAAAGGGAATTCAGACGCCTTTGTGGAACTGACTGCCAGGTACCTGTCTTTCATTCGGGCAAAGGCACATCCGTTTCGCAGTTCTGTATTGGAAGCGGATGACCTATGTCAGGAAGGCTTGCTTGGTTTATTCAGTGCAGCCAGGAGCTACAATCCGAATAAAGATGCCAGCTTTAAAACATATGCGGGTATTTGTATTCAAAACCGTATGGTAGCGACGTATCGTGCCTGTGCACGCAAAAAGAACATTCCTCTAGGTCAATTGGTATCACTCAATGATGAAGAAGCTTCTCAGCTCAATATACATGGTACCAGTCAAGCATTGTCTAATCCTGAGACTTTATTGATAGACAGGGAAAATTTAGAAATGGTTCACCAAAGAATTCGGCAGAGTTTGTCAAAACTGGAGCAACAGGTTCTCTTTCTTTACTTAAGCGGCCAAAGTTACAGTGAGATTGCTGCCAAATTAGCAATTCCTGCTAAGTCTGTAGATAACGCAATTCAGCGTGTGCGTAGAAAACTACAATCATGCAGTCTCAATATGCCCCGGTAGCTTAAGTTAGAGCGTTGATCCATCAAAGGCGGCGGTGCAAATCCGTCTAAGGGCAAAATATCTATTAATCCAAAGCGAGGTAAATCACATGTACGAAGACAAAACTCTCATCTGTAAAGATTGCGGCGCTGAATTTGTATTCACTGCTGGCGAACAAGAATTCTATGCATCCAAAGGCTTTGTAAACGAGCCACAAAGATGTAAACCATGCCGTGATGCACGTAAAAACGCTGCAAAACCGGAGCGCGAAATGTACACAGCACAATGCGCTGCTTGCGGATGCGAAGCAAAAGTTCCATTTAAACCACGTGAAGACCGTCCTGTATACTGCAGCGAGTGCTTTGCTAAGATGAGAGAAGAATAAGAAGTCGTTCTTATTCCGCTGATTCTGAGGTTCACAAAAAGCGATGCTCAAATTTGAGCATCGCTTTTTGTTTTTGTAGTTTATTTGTCATAATGTGCATCAAAAAATGCAGCGGCCTTCTTTAAAGGTATACAGCACTTGAATATCTTTGATTGCCATAGGGTCTGCTTTGCAGGGTTTTCGCTCAATACCACCAAATCTGCCAGCTTGCCTTCTTTGATGGTTCCTTTTCTGTCTTCTTCAAAATACTGATAAGCAGCATACTTTGTTACAGCATAGATGGCTTCTTTCACAGGAATACATTCTTCTTTTCCCAGACATACTCCGTTTTTTTGTCATACGATTGACTGCGCACCAAATGGTTTCCAACATATTGGGCACAATCACAGGGGTATCTTGATGAAACGTAAATGGAATGTTCATTTCCATAGCAGAATGTGCGCAGGAAATATGTTTGGCACGTTCCATTCCAAAGTTTTCAATGTGTATATCACCCCAATAGTAGGTGTGAGCTACAAAAAAGCTGGGAATCATCGAAACAGACTTCACATCAGGCAATTGGTCCGGACGCAGCAATTGTGCATGAATCATCACAGGACGGACGTTTTGTTGTTTTCCTTCAAACAATCCAGCAGTTGTTGTGCAGCAGCATCTCCGTTGCAATGAGTAATAAATTGTGTTTTCTCTTCTAATGCGCGGTCAACCATACTTTGTACCTGCTCGTCAGAGTATCGAGCATAACCACAGTAATCTTTGCTGTTTGTGTATGGCTTGCTCATCCATGCGGTTCTTCCTTGGGAGAACCGTCTAAAAACAATTTATATCCGCCAAGCCTCAGCCGATTGTGGTAGCTGCGATATTGAGGATTTTGTTTTATCAAATCTGCATGATGTTCCAAATCAACATATCCTACAATATCTAATATCAGGGCGTTTTCTTCTGCCATGCTGTGCAGCAGGTTCCATTCTCCGTCCTTTACAAAGCCGTCTTGTGCGGTTGTAATTCCGTAGGACGCATAAATTTTTTGTGCTTTTTCAAACTGTTTTGCAATTTTATGAATGTCAGGGTGTGTAATTTGGTTGCCTGCTTTGATAAATGCGCTTTCTTCCGCATATCCGGTTAGGTTTCCGTTTTCATCTCTCCCGTATTTTCCGCCCGCCGGGTCAGGGGTGTTTTTATCCAAATGCATTTGTTCCATTGCTTTTGTATTCATGACACCCATATGTCCCGATTTATGAGCAATCAGCAATGGGTGTCCCTGACAAACCGCATCCAATTCTTTTGCCGTTGGATGACGATGCTCTTTGAGAAAATTATGGTCATAACCAAAGCCAAAAATCATTTCTCCCGGCTCTATCTTGTTTTCATCAATATATTGTTCTATTTGCTGACCTATTTCTGCAATGCTGGTAATATGGTTCAAATCCAACAATCCAAGTGTATTGGAAAATTGGGTGATATGAGAATGCGGGTCAATAAAAGACGGCATTAAGCAATGCCCATGCAGATTGATTTCATCGCAGTTGGGTATTGTTTTTTCTTTTGCTGCTTGCAAACTGCCGCAGTACACAATCGTTCCGTCCTCAACCAGTATTGCTTCCGGTTGGGAATCTTCCAAGGTTAAAATGTCACCGTTATAAAATAGCTGCTGCATAAATATCCTTCTCTCGTAATCGTTTGTGTTTAGTATAAGCATGAATTATGAAAAAATTATGGCTCATTTATAGAAGGAATGAAAATGTTTGGAACAAAATTTTATACGAATGTATTGATATTGAACATACGTTTCTATTTTTAAACATCAAAAGACTTTTGCCTTGCATAACCGAAGCGATGATGTTATAATTTTTCGTAAGAAAATCAATAAGGAGGAGGCTGTATGTTAGGGTTAAAAAAAGGAACCATATCTTTTTATTGAACGGAATGAAGAATGGGATACCATTGCTCAAAGAGAAATAGAGCATTTAAAAGTTTTATTTGGCCCTGTTGCAAAAGATGTACAGCAAATAGGCAGCGGAGCTATTAGCAATCCCTCTTTCCGCGTGAAATTTATGCCTATTTTGGATATTGCGGTTGCTGTTTCATCCTTTGATGATGTTACTGATATGGAATATAAGCTGAAAGCGCATCATATCTACCATGTATATCACAAAGATGACAATGAACAGTTGTTTTTGAATGCCGCGACATGGACGCAGGTGTTTGTACGGCACATATTTATGTTGTATTGGAAAACAGCGACAGATGGAATCATTTTTTGCAATTTAAAGATTATTTATCCATTAATACGGACAGATTAAAAAATACAATACGCTGAAACAAGAGTTGGCAGAACGGTATGCAACCGATCGGCGTGCGTACCATCAGGGAAAGACGAGGTTTATGCAAAATATTATGGTAGAAGCTACAGATTATTTCACACTGGGTCACGAGATTACAGTGGTACTGGATGAAGAGCAGCACAGCGGCGAATATTTGCGCGGCTACAATAAAGAACACTTTGAAAAAACAAATAAAAAACAAATTGTATACGTGTTTGATGCAGAAAATCCGGGAAAAGAGTTTCATGGCATGGTAACTGCAATGATAGAGTATGAAGGTTCCGGCGAAATGAAGTTGATTGCAACGCCATGTGAGGCCGTTGTGTATGAGCCGCAAATTGCACATGCGCTTATAAAGGCAGAAGGAAATAAAAACCGATTTATAAATGTTTGTATGAGAAATCCTGCGGTGCGGTTGTATATCATGAAGATGACGGAGAACGTAAATACTTGCTGATTCGCAATCGTTCTCAAAATGTGGGATTTCCAAAAGGACATATTGAATACGGCGAAACAGAATTGCAGACAGTGGAAAGAGAGATTTTGGAAGAAACAGGTCTGCATGTAGATGTTTGCGAAGCATTCAGACGTTTGTATGATTACAAAGTAAAATTTTCCGTGAATAAGCGTGCGGTTTATTATTTGGCAAAATATACAGGACAACGCGTATTTCCTCAAGAAGGAGAAGTTCTGGAATATTGGGTTGTACCATATGACGAAGCCGTTGATTTATTGACATTTGATGCTGACCGTGAAATTTTGGAAGAAGCGGAAGCATTTTTTTAAAACAAAACTAAGAAAGCATAGGTGGACAGGCTGTATTGCGGTACTGTATCTTCCACGCTTTGAAAGGCAGGACGTTATCTGTGATATCAGTCCTGCCTTTTTGTGTTTATGTTTCTTTTTAAATTTTGAAAAATCAGGGATACTATTGATAGATGTTTAAAAAACATTTGCTCCACAAAAAATTTTAATGCCAATACAAATTAAAACAATTCCGCCCAATATACTGGATTTATTGTGCAGCAAGCAGCCGAATTTTTTTCCTAAAAAAACGCCGATGAGACAGAGAATAAATGTAATGACAGAGATGGCGGAAATGGAACATATCATTTGGATTAAGGTTTCTGCGCCGACTGCTGAAGGCAAGATAACGCCGGTTGCCAATGCGTCAATACTGGTTGCCACCGCCATTGCAAGCAATGTTTTGGTTTTTAGGATGCTTTTTCGCAGAAAGCGGCTTCGTCTTTTTTTTCGAGAATCCCAAATCATTTTGATTCCAAGATAGCAGAGCAGAATCAGAGCAATCCAATGGTCTACTGTATGTATCAGTTGTTCTCCTACTTTTCCGATGGACCAGCCAATTAAAGGCATTGCTCCTTGAAATATACCAAAACATGCCGCTATCCTGAGTGCCGTCAACAAATTTACTTTTTTCAATACAGCGCCGTTGGTAATCGAAACGGCAAACGCGTCCATAGATAAACCGACGGCTATGCCGAATAATGATATGTAATCCATACAGTCCTCCTGCATCTTTTTGTTTTAGAAAGTGACAGGAATTACTGTGAATACAGCAACTCCTGTCGCAATTCCTGTTGCAATTATTTGATGTTATAGTCTACCCATTCTTTTGCACGTATGACGTTTTCTTCAGACGGAATGGCAACTTGTGCTTTTTTAGAACGTCTGTCAGGATACGTAATCGGAATGGTAATCCCATTGGTATCCTCAAATTTGTGGGGATCCAACTCAATTTCTCCAAAGTGTTGTTTTGTCTTCATGCGCATTTTCATCTCCTTTTGCGGAAAAACCGCTGATGTTATTGTTGCTGCAGAAAGACAAATCATACAAAAATATATTTGCCAACATTGGGGAAAAATGATAAAATAACAATTATCATATAAACGGTTCATAGTTGTAGCAATGAAAAGAAACGTTTATTTATTTATATTTTAATAATGAGGGAAATAGTAGTATGATTGCGTTAATTGATTATGGCGCCGGAAATTTACATAGCGTACAACATGCGTTGGATTACATTGGCTGTGAAAGTTGTATTACCAGTGATGCAAAAGTACTCATGGAAGCAGACGCCGCAATTTTGCCGGGCGTGGGCTCCTTTGGACATGCTATGGAGTGCTTACAAAAATGCAAATTTGGTACAGCCGGTTTTGATTTTATTCACAGTGGGAAACCATTTTTAGAATTTGTCTTGGACTTCAGTTGTTATTTGAAGAAAGTGAGGAGAGTCCGGGGTAAAAGGACTTGGTGTATTTCAAGGCAAAATTCAGCTGATTCCCGGCGGTTGGGATTTAAAAGTGCCTCACATTGGCTGGAATTCATTGGATATCAAACAAAATGACGGACTGTTCCAAAACATTGCGCCGGAACCTTATGTTTATTTTGTACATTCGTATTATTTGAAAGCACAAGACAGAGATTGTTTCCGCTACCACCACATACGGAATTGAACTGGATGTAGCCATACATAAAGACAACGTGCATGCGGTGCAATTTCATCCTGAAAAAAGTGGTGTAAGAGGCATTGAAATGCTGGAAAATTTTGCATCACTTATCAAATAAAAGGAGGTACCCAGCCATGCATGCAAAAAGAATTATTCCGTGTTTGGATGTAAATAACGGAAGAGTAGTCAAAGGAACCAGTTTTGTAAATTTAAGAGATGCAGGAGACCCCGTAGAAGCGGCAATTGCTTATGACAAACAGGGTGCCGATGAATTGGTATTATTGGATATTACCGCTTCTCATGAAGGCCGTGGTACCATGCTGCATATTGTGCAGGAGGTTGCAAAACATATTTTTATTCCGTTTACCGTAGGCGGCGGAGTGCGTACCGTAGAGGATATCAATGCATTACTGCGTGCAGGTGCGGATAAAGTTTCTGTGAATACTGCGGCATGGAAAAATCCGCAGCTCATTCGTGAAGCTGCCAATCAATTTGAAGCCAATGCATTGTTTGCGCCATTGATGCAAAACGCAGAGCAGAAGGCGGCTGGACAGTTGTCATCAACGGTGGACGTGAAGATACGGGAAAAGATGCCGTTGCATGGGCAATCCAGGCAGCCAAATTAGGAGCGGGAGAAATCTTGCTGACCAGTATGGATTGTGACGGACAAAAGACAGGATATGATTTGGAATTAACAAGAGCTGTATCCTGCAGAGTAAATATTCTGTCATTGCGTCGGGCGGTGCAGGAACTATGGAGCATTTTTTCTGATGCTTTCGAATTGGGCGAAGCAGATGCAGTGTTGGCAGCTTCCTTATTCCATTTTGGTGAAGTCACCATTCCTGAATTAAAAGATTATTTGCAAAAAAAGACATTACAGTCAGAAAATCATAAAAATACCCGGGAATCATATTCCCGGTTTTTTTATTGATAGAAAAGAACATTTCTTTTAGTAAATGATATTGGTGAATATATCCTATGGCAACAGCCTGCCGAATTTTGCTTTGCTTTCAGCGTTGAAAGTCTAGTGTGTTCCGTCTTCTTAGGGGAGCGCAAAAACTTTTCAAGAGTTCCATATTCATGATTTATTTTTGCAATTTTTGTTTTTCAAAAGTAATCAAATGCTTTTATCTTTATTGTTCTTTTATGTTTTGTAAAGACCATACATGGAAGCGTATTTATGGGAATTTTCATATCAGGGGTTGTTCATATTTTTGTACTAGCTGCGCATACCAATGGTAACAAGCGTAAAAGCGCAATTTTGGAGGTGCAGAATCAGTATGAGGTGGAAAACAAGAGCAATTGCAATGGTTGTGATCGTGGTGTTAATGGCTGTTTCGTTTGTAATACCGGTATCCGCTATTTCAGATGGGGAAGTGGCTGCTCCGTCTGCTATTTTAATGGAACCGAATACAGGCAAAATTTTATATGAAAAGAATGCAAATGAATTGCGTCCGTGTGCTTTCTATTACCAAAGTAATGACTTTGTTATTGGTGATGGAAGCCATAGATTCGGGTAAAATCTCTTTGATGACCAGGTAACTGCAAGTGCGCATGCGGCTTCCATGGGCGGTTCGGATATTTGGTTAAAAGAAGGAGAAACCATGTCTGTGAACGACTTAATCAAAGCAACAGTCATCATGAGTGCAAACGATGCTGCTGTTGTGTTGGCAGAACATGTATACGGAACAGAAGATGAATTTGTAAAACAGATGAATATTCGTGCAAAACAATTGGGTATGAATGATACCACATTTAAAAATTGCAACGGTCTGGATGAAGACGGTCATTTGACAACTGCCCATGATGTGGCACTGATGTCAGCAGAGTTAATCAAACACGAAAAAATCTTTGATTACACATTAACTTGATGGATTACGTCAGAGACGGAGAAACTCAATTGGTAAATACCAATAAATTAATTCGCAGTTACAAAGGTATCACAGGATTAAAAACAGGTACCACCAGTCAGGCGGGCAGTTGTATTTCAGCTACGGCTAAGAGAGAGATAATTTGAGTCTTGTGGCAGTGGTATTGGGCTGTTCCACAACGGACGAACGGTTTACCTCCGCATCTACTTTGCTTGATTATGGATTTGCTAATTTTTCCTTTGCATCACTGCAAATGCCGGAGTTGGGAACCGTCCCCGTAACAAACGGAATACAGGGAGAAGTGCAGGCCGAATGTACTGCAACTGCTGAAGTATTAATTCCAAAGGGAAAGAATCCGCAATTAAAAGTGAAGTGGAACTGAGTGAAGGGTTCAGGCGCCGGTCGAACAGGGACAGTTGCTTGGTAAAGTGAAGTATGAACTGGATGGAGAAGTAATTGCAGAGTATGATATTACAGCAAAAACAGTGTGAAAGAGCTTGATTTTGGTGCTTCTTTTATGATTTTATTAAGAAGTTTGTTCCATTGGTAAATCATGATATTTTTAAAAGGAATGGAAGTATAAATTTATAAAAGTGTTGAAATTCTATTGCAAACAATATCGGTTTATTGTAAAATAATAACGAAAGAATGGGAACGCATAGGAGGATAAAAGATGTCCATACAAGTAGATTTGAAACATTTAAACGGGTTTGTACGAAATGAGGAGATGGAAGGAATTGCTCCTCAGGTTAAGACGGCACATCATATGCTGCATAACGGTACAGGTATGGGGAATGATTATATCGGCTGGCTGGCTTTGCCGACAAACTATGATAAAGAAGAGTTTGAAAGGATTCAGAAAGCGGCAAAACAAATTCAATCTGATACGGATATTTTGATTGTCATTGGAATCGGCGGTTCTTATTTGGGGGCAAGGGCAGCAATAGAATTTTAAAATCACAAAAATTACAATGTTCTTCCAAAACAAACTCCCGATATTTATTTTGCAGGCAATACCATCAGTTCTGCATCTTTAACTGAATTATTGACAATCTGTAAAGGCAAACGCGTTTCCATTAACATGATTTCAAAGTCCGGTACCACAACAGAACCGGCCATTGCCTTTCGTGTATTCAAAGATTTTTTGGAAAAAGAATATGGGAAAGAAGAAGCCCAAAAACGTATTTATGCACAACAGATAAAGCAAAAAGGTACGTTGAAACAACTTGCAGATACAGAAGGCTATCAAACATTTGTGGTTCCCGACGATGTCGGAGGACGTTTTCCGTATTAACAGCAGTAGGGTTATTACCCATTGCTGTTTGCGGAGCAGACATCACAGCGTTAATGCAAGGCGCTGCAGATGCACAGAAGGAATATTGCAATGAGAATCTTGCGGAAAATCCTTGTTACCAATATGCGGCTGCCAGAAATGTATTGTATCGAAAAGGGAAAGAGATTGAACTGCTGGTCAGTTATGAGCCTTGTTATACCATGATGTGCGAGTGGTGGAAACAATTGTACGGAGAAAGTGAAGGCAAGGATCAAAAAGGAATTTTTCCGGCATCCGTAACGTTTTCCAGAGATTTACACTCTATGGGCCAATACATACAAGATGGAAAACGCACACTTTTTGAAACTGTTGTATTGTTTGATAAGCCAAAGTATGATATATTAATAGAGAACAGTCCCGAAGATGTGGATGGATTGAATTTTCTACAAGGCAAATCGGTTTCTTATGTCAACCGAAAAGCATTTGAAGGAACAGTATTGGCGCATCATGACGGCGGTGTTCCCAATATTGTGGTTCATGTTCCGGATTTTTCAGAGTACTCTTTGGGATATCTGATTTATTTCTTTGAAAAAAGCATGCGCAATTTCCGGTTATTTACTGGGTGTAAATCCATTTAATCAGCCGGGTGTGGAAAGCTATAAAAAGAATATGTTTGCTTTGCTTGGCAAGCCCGGTATGAACAGGAAAAAAGAGCAGCTGGAAGCCAGATTAAAGCAATAAGAAGTTCAATATGCCGGTCGTATCCACTTTTTGTGGAAAAAATATAAAATGTTTTGGGGAGGAGTTTCATCATGATAACTCTAATTATTGGTAAAAAGGTTCAGGAAAAACAAAAAAATTAATTGACGCTGCAAACAATGCCATTGAAAACACAAACGGAAACGTTGTTGTAATCGAGAAGGAATCTCATCTTACTTTGGATATCTCCCATCAAGCAAGATTAGTTGCTCTTGAGCCATACGGCATTCATGGCTGTACTGCATTCTACGGTTTTGTAAGCGGTATTTGTGCAGGCAACTATGATGTAAAAGAAATTTTTATTGATTCTACTTTAAAAGCAGTTGACGTACAAGATTTAGAATGCTTTATTAAAAAATTGGATAAATTGGCTGCTTTTGCCGAGACCAAGATTACATTGTCTGTTTCCATGGATGAGTCTGAACTTCCTGCAGGCGTAAAAGATATTGTAACTTGTATCTAATTCAGATAGATATATAAAAGCTGCTGCCGCTGCATTTACGGCGGCAGCTTTCTTATATACGGTATGAATATGCCATATAGGGAAAGTATAAAAAGTGAACGGCTTTGTACTGCATCATTTCGTATAAAATTTCTTGTTGACAAAGCTGCTGCAAATGGCTATAATATTTTAGTAAAGCGCAAGAGGTGTTAACTATGCTGCTTGATTTAAAAAATTGTTTGAAAATGAAGAGGAGTGCATTCCTTTTCAGTTTGAGCTGGATTTATCGGACACGGAAATAAGCGGTGTATATCCGTTTGTTTCTCCGGTGCAAATCCGTGGTAGTGTGCAAAATACAGCACAAACCGTTTATATGACGGCAGAAGCTGATTTTGATTTTCCATTCCTTGTGACCGTTGTGCCGAGGATATTCAAACACATTATCACAATTCGTTCAGTCATCCTCTTGTCATGGAGATGAATGAAGAAGACCAAGATACCTACATTCTGGCAGAAGATGGTAAGTTGGATTTGGACGAGCTTTTTTCAGAGCAGATATTTTATTGGCTTTACCTACAAAATATCTATGTAAAGAAGATTGCAAAGGTTTATGCCCAGTTTGCGGCATGAATCTAAACAACAGCAGTTGTCAATGTAATAAGCGTCAGATTGATCCTCGTTTGGAGGTTCTGAAACAACTGATAGATTAGTTTTTTAATTTATATAAGGAGGTGCTGAACATGGCGGTACCAAAGAGCAAATTATCCAGTGCAAGAAAAAATAGCAGACGTTCCAGCGTTTGGAAAATGAGTGCTCCAACTCTTGTTCATTGCCCAAAATGCGGTGAGTACAAAACACCTCACGTTGTTTGCGGCAGTTGTGGTTTTACAACGGCAGAGAAGTAATTAAAAAAGAGGCTTAATCAGAAAATTAGTGTCTTTTTATTTCTAAAAATTTAAGAGAAGGAGAAATCCTTCTCTTATTTTTTTGCTTAAAATACATTGTCATCCATGGGAGGTGATTCAAAATGTCAGTTGTAATCAAAGGAATAGAACCCGACAGTCCTGCTCAGCGTGCAGGAATTCAGGCAGGCGAAATTCTGGTTTCTTTAAATGGGCATGATATTATTGATATTTTGGATTACCGTTTTATGAAACCAATGCCCATTTGGAAATTAAGCTTTCCGATGTTACAGGTCAAACACGTATTGTTTCCATGAAAAAGGGCCAATATCAATCCATTGGTTTGGAATTTGAAACATATTTGATGGATAAGCAACATTCCTGCCGCTGCAAATGTGTGTTTTGTTTTATTGACCAAATGCCAAAGGGTATGAGAGAAAGCTTATACTTTAAAGATGATGATTCCCGTCTGTCGTTTTTATTTGGTAATTATGTGACGCTAACCAATTTGAAAGAAAAAGATGTACAGCGTATCATTGATATGAAAATCAGTCCCATTAATGTGTCTGTGCATACAACCAATCCGGAATTAAGGGTAAAAATGATGGAAACCGATTTGCGGGTCAGGGTACTTTGAAATCTTGCCCAGACTGGCAAATGCGGGTATCCAGCTCAACTGTCAGCTGGTGTTGTGTCCGGGCATCAATGACGGGGCAGAGTTGGAGCGCAGTTTGACCGACCTTGGCAAATTAGCGCCTGCACTGCAAAGTATTGCCTTGGTACCTGTTGGCGTTACCAAATACAGAGAAGGGTTATACCCTTTTACGTCCTTATACAAAAGAAGAGGCAGGTCAAACCATTGATATCATTGACCGTTTTGGAAATCAGTTTGAACAGGAATATGGCAGTCGTATTGCATATGCTTCCGATGAATTTTATTTAACAAAGCGGAAAGACCGATTCCCGAATCCGAATTTTACGGAGATTTTTCTCAAATAGAAAGTGAGTCGGTGCAATGGCATGCTTGAAAGATGAGTTTTTATATGCATTGGAAGAGCGTTTGGACGGTCAGGAAACCATTGAAATTCCGAAAGGCATATTACATTGGCCACAGGTGTTGCGGCTTATCCGTTTCGAATGAATTACTTGACGAAGTGCGGATAAAATGTAATAATTTAACTTGTAATGTAGTGCCGATTATCAACCATTTTTTGGAGAAACTATAACAGTAGCAGGACTTATGACCGGCACAGATATTTTATCTCAGCTAAAAGAAAAAACGCTGGGAGACGAGTTATTACTGCCGGAAGTAATTTTGCGGCATAATACAAATATACTGTTAGATGACATTACCCTTGATGATATCAGTAATCAACTGCAGATACCCATTAAGACGGTTATGAATGACGGACAGCATTTGTTACATGCTGTTCTGGGGGAGTGAAACAATGTCTAAACCGATTGTTGCCATAGTAGGCAGACCAAATGTGGGCAAGTCTACCTTATTTAATAAATTAATTGGGCAGAGACTTTCTATTGTAGATGATACGCCCGGTGTTACAAGAGACCGCATTTACGGAGAATGCGAGTGGGAAAACAGAGTAATATCCTTGGTAGATACCGGCGGTATTGAGCCGATGTCTCAAGATGTTATTTTATCTCAAATGAGAACACAGGCACAAATAGCCATTGACGGAGCCGATGTCATTATTATGGTAACAGACGTACGCAGCGGAGTGGTTGCAACGGACGAAGAAGTTGCCATTATGTTGAAAAAAAGCGGCAGACCTGTCATATTGGCTGTGAATAAATGTGACAATGTTGGCGATGTTCCGCCCGAATTTTATGAATTTTATAATTTGGGTTTGGGTGACCCGATTGCAGTTTCCTCTGTTCATGGACATGGCACGGGAGATTTGTTGGACAGAGTCATGGAATTGGTTCCACAGGAGCAGGAAGAGGAAGACGACGGGGAAGAAATTAAGGTTGCCATTATAGGTAAACCAAATGTAGGTAAATCTTCTCTGGTAAATAAAATATCAGGTCAGCAGCGCTGCATCGTTTCCAATATTGCTGGAACAACACGCGACGCCATTGATACGGCTGTGGAAAATCAGCATGGCAAGTTCATTTTGATTGATACAGCAGGATTGCGCCGTCAAAAGCAAAGTCCATAAAATGGATGATAACATTGAACGTTACAGTATTATACGGGCGCAAATGGCTATTGAACGTTCTGATGTTTGTGTTATTATGATAGATGCCACAGAAGGATTTACGGAACAAGATTCCAAAGTAGCCGGATTGGCGCATGAGGCCGGAAAAGGCTGCGTTATCGTAGTAAATAAATGGGATGCCGTGAAAAAGACGATAAAACCATGCAAGAATACCGTAAAAAACTTGAAGTGGATTTTTCTTTTTATGTCTTATGCTCCGTTTGTATTTATATCAGCCCATACAGGTCAAAGAATTGACCGATTGTTTGAGTTGATTAAGCTTGTGGCAAATTCCAATGCAATGCGGATTACCACAGGTACGTTAAATGATATTTTGGCACAAGCAACCGCACGTGTACAACCACCTACAGATAAAGGCAAACGTCTGAAGATTTACTATATGACGCAAAGCAAGTACCAAACCGCCGACCTTTATTTGTTTTGTAAACGATGCGGAGTTATTTTCATTTTTCCTATCAACGTTATTTGGAAAACAGAATTAGGGAAACCTTTGGTTTGGAAGGTACCCCTGTTCGATTTAGCATCATCCGCGAACGCGGCGATAAATAGGAGGGCACAATGCTGGAATTGTTTCAAACGTTTGCGTTGCCTGTGTTAGCAATTATGATTGTATCGTATTTGTTGGGCAGCATCAGTTTTCCATTAGCTTTACAAAAATGTTCAGTAAAGAAGATATCCGTACCATGGGAAGCGGCAATGCGGGTACTACAAATGTACTGCGCTCTGTTGGTAAGCGTGCGGCCATATTAACCTTTGTTTTTGATATACTTAAGTGTGTTATTTCTGTATTGTTAGCCAAATATATACTGGAATATATTTGTGCAGCCAGCAATGCACCTTTCTACATAGTAAATTACGGCATTTATTTGGCTGGATTTTTGCTGCTCTATTGGTCACATGTATCCAATCTTTTTCAAATTTAAAAGGGCGGCAAAGGGGTTGTTACGGTGGCAACCTATGGCAGCCTTGGCTGACTGGCGTGTCTTTTTGGCAGTCATAGGTTTGTTTATTGTTGTGTTTGCTATTTGGAGAATGGTATCGCTTGGTTCTGTAATAGCGGCCGGTACTTATCCGATTGCTACATTTTTGTTACCTTTTTTACCGATTACTATCATGGTGGAATTGTGTCCTTAAAATATGTGCTGATTGTTACTGCAATTACTGCATTGATGGGCGGCATTGTTATTTTTAAACACAGAGGCAATATTGTTCGTATTATGAACGGTACTGAAAAAATTATTTGGAAATAAAGAAAAAGTTTAAATATGAAAAACATCCAATGCTTAGCATTGATGTTTTATTTCTGAATAATAATAAAAAAGAAGCCGTAAGGCTTTTGTTCTTCGTTTCGCTTTTTATGTGTCAATCAGACATTAAACTGCTGCGGAACCGGATACTGCACGAGTAACTTTGCCGGAACGCAGGCAACGGGTGCAGGCATAAATACGCTTATTGGAACCGTTAACAACTGCTCTTACACGTTTAATGTTTGGTTTCCATGTTCTGTTGGAACGTCTGTGAGAGTGGGAAACCTTAATACCGAAAGCTACATCTTTGCCGCAAATATCACACTTTGCCATGTATCTGCACCTCCTTTAAAAGGGCTATTTTTCATTACAACGTTAGTATTCTATCAAATTCACGCAAAATTGCAAAGTGTTTTTCCTATATTCTTTCATATAGGTTCTGCTGTCATTAAAAAAGTGTCATAAAATAGTGAGTAATCTTTACATTTTATGTAAGATGTAAAGAGCACCAGTATTGTGTTTTTGTCAATAATATATTATAATACTATGATACAAAGGAGTGTGTACAAATTTGATCATAAGTGTATTATTGAATCACTCGTTAAGTTCATCCGACAAATTAAGTCTGATTATTCCGCAAATTATTGCAGTATTAATCATTCTGTTTTTTTAATTTTGCCTTTGCATGAGCTGGCCCATGGATGGGTTGCTTACAAATTTGGGGACCGCACCGCAAAAAATGCAGGAAGATTAACTTTTAACCCATTGGTTAGCATTGACCCGTGGGTGCGCTCATGATTTTATTGTTTGGTTTCGGCTGGGCACGTCCGGTTCCGGTGAATCCAAATAATTTCAAAACCCGAGGGTAGGTATGGCGGTTACAGCCGCGGCAGGCCCTATTTCTAACTTTTTGGCGGCCTTGATAGGTGCATTTATTTATGTATCTGTTTTGGTGGGTTCAGGATTCAGTGTATCTCAGTTGAGTTTTGGTATGGAATTGCTATGGACATTTATTGCTATTAATATTTCCTTGGCTGTGTTTAACTTAATCCCAATTCCGCCGCTGGACGGTTCTAACATTTTAGCATCTTTTTACCGCAGAGACTTATGGAACAATTTTACCGTTATCAAGGTGTATTTATCTTAGTTTTATATGCACTTATGTTTACAGGCGCGTTAAGCGGTCCGTTAAGCTACATTCAAAATGCCTGTGCTGACGGAATTCTGTGGCTTGCACAATTGCCGTTCCATTTAGCCGGCGCGTTATAATTGGAGAAATTATGGAAAAACTATCCTATAAACTGCCCTCTTTTGAAGGGCCGCTGGATTTATTATTATATTTACTTTCCAAACATAAACTGGATATTTGTGACATTCCGATTGCAGAATTGTTGGAACAATACATGATGCATATGGAAGAAATGAAGCAGCAGGATATGGAGATAGAAAGTGAGTTTTTAACGATGGCGGCCAGATTGGTTCATATGAAAACCATATCTTTGCTTCCGAAACATGAAGAGTTAGAAGAGGTGCAGGATGAGCTGGTAACGCAATTGCTGGATTATCAGCAATGTAAACGGATGGCTCAGATAGTAAAAGACCGTTTGGAGTTAGGAACATTTGTCAGAGCGCAAATGAAGCTGAAAAAAGATTTAACCTACCGTGGACATCACGATACAGGGAATTGTTGACAGCATATCAAACTGCAGTAGGAAAGGGAAAACGTTTTTTGCCGCCGCCTATGGAATCTTTTCAGCCATCGTTGCAACGCCTACCGTGTCCGTAGCCTCTGGAATGATTCATGTGCTGCGCTGTTTATGGAAAGAGCATGAAGTACCTTATACAAAAAGTATTTGAACAAGCGGAGAGCAAGTCTCAAATGGTGGCAACCTTTTTGGCAGTGCTGGAGCTGGTAAAAGGAAAACGAGTTCGTGTAGAGGACGAAAACGGAAGCTCTAAATTAGTGTTATTGGACGGTGGTGAACGGAATTGGAAACGCAAACACAAAAAGGTGCAATAGAAGCGATTATTTTTGCAAGCGGGGAACCAATTCCGCTGGAGAAAATTGCCGCAGCTATGGAGCTGGGTAAAACAGAAACAAAAGCACTGGTAGCGGCTGTTATGGAAGAGTTTAATCAAATGCATAGCGGCATACAAATCATTCAAATCAATGACAGTTACCAAATGTGTACCAAAGCCGAATTTGAATCTCACATTCGTTTGGCTTTAGAATTAAAAATAACACACCGCTGTCTGCAGCAGCATTGGAAGTATTGGCTATTGTTGCATACCACCAGCCGGTAACCAAAGCTTTTTTGGAACAAGTACGCGGTGTGGACAGTTCCAGTGTATTAAACGGTTTATTTGCAAAAGGTCTGGTAGAAGAAAGAGGCAGACTGGAATTGCCCGGACGTCCGCTTTTATATGGTACCACACAAAATTTCTTAAGGTGCATGGGGCTTTCTTCTTTGGAAGAGCTGCCTGAGGTGCCCGACCCAAAGGATACTGACGAACAGGCAAATGAAAACGATGCTGCTGATGCGGCAGATGACAAGCAATTAAAACTGGAAGATGTATAAACTGTAAGAAGAAAAGGGGGTGAGGCCACATATGATTGCACTCATTGTTTCGCTTTCGGTCATCGGAGGTATTTTTTCTGATTTTTGCAATTGTATTGGCTTGCCCTGTAATTGTAGATATACAGTTTAAAGACAGCTTTGTTGTAAAAATAAAAATATTGGGTATCCGATTACGGTTTTTTCCTCAAAAGAAAAGCCGCAGTCGGAAGAACAAAAAGGTGAAAAAAAAAAAAAAGAAAAAACCTGAAGAAGAAAAAAAGAAAAAAAAACAGGTAAATTTTTCTAAAATTAAGGGTATACTAGAAAGCAAAGGTCTGTCGGGATTACTGGATTTTTTCAAAGAGCTGGCGGGCGTTGCGGCAGGAACAGGGAAGAAGCTGTTTTCGCATTTGGTGATTTATCAGCTCTTGGTTGATATTGCAATTTCAAACGAAGATGCAGCCAAAACTGCCATTCAATACGGACAGGCTTGTGCGGTTGTATATCCTGCCATGAGTATGATAACGACTGTGGCAAAATGCAAGCAATCTCATGTCTGCGTCATAGCAGACTTTGATGATAAAAAACGAAAGCAGATTTTTCGCTTAAAAGCAGGTATGCGTCCGATTTTTGTGTTAACAGCGGGAATCAGCGGGCTAATTCGATTGATAAAAGTATACCGCAGGCATACGGCGGACTTACCAAAAACAACATCTAAAGGAGCGTAATGATTATGGGAAATCATCAATTGACGGCATGCTTGGAACAACTATGGAAAAAAATTAAAGAAATGGTAGACGTAGATTCCGTAATCGGAAAACCGATTACAACACCGGACGGTACTACCGTGATTCCAATTTCAAAGTCAGCTACGGATTTGCGTCCGGAGGTTCAGACTTTCCGGCAAAATCTCAGCCGGCAAAAAGATTTCTTCGGCGGTGGCGCAGGCGCGGGTATTACCATTACTCAATTGCATTTTTATCTATTTGCAACGGTGATGTAAAACTCATTCAAGTAGAAACCGTTTGAAGGTTCTGCTGACCGTATCATTCAGATGGTACCGGATGTGGTGGATAAAATCTCTGAAACGTTCAGCAAGAAAAAAGAAGAGAGAGCTGCAAAAAGGAAGAGAAAAAAGCAGCAAAAGAACTTGAAAAATTAAAAGAAAAGAAGAATAAAAATACGTTGACTCATACTCGGTTAACCGCTTGCATATAGTTATGCTATTGGCAGGTGGTTTCTTTGTTTAAAAATGTGTTAGTGTATTATGTGTTGCATTGATTGCGGCAGCAAGTTTTGTGTTGCCGGTTCATGCACAAGAAGGCTCTGTTTCCGTGTCAGCGCAGGCTGCGGTTGTCATAAATGCGGACAATGGTCAGGTGCTGTATGCCAAAAATGCAGAGAATCAGCAGGCAATGGCAAGCACCACAAAAATTATGACGGCGCTTTTGACCTTAGAAGAGGCTGCGAAAGAGAATAAAATTGTAACCATAAGCGAACAGGTTGCTGCGGTAGAAGGTTCTTCCATGTATTTAAATGCGGGTGACCGGCTATCTTTAAAGGATTTGGCAATCGGCATGTTAACGGTTTCAGGTAATGATGCTGCATACGGCGCCGCTGTTGCCATCGGCGGTTCGGAAGAAGAATTTGCAAAATTGATGAATGCCAGAGCAAAAAGAATTGGGTATGGAACATACCAATTTTGTGACGGCGTCCGGGTTAGATGCAGATGAACATTATTCCACCGCGTTGGATATGGCAAAGCTGGGAGCAGCAGCCATTCAAAATGAGGATTTTTAGCTATTTGCTCCAAAACGCAAAGTACGGCTACATTTGTAAATCCTCCTCGGACACAGAGTTACTCCAATCATAATAAATTACTCAAACTATATCAGGGTTGTATTGGCATTAAAACAGGGTTTACCAAAAGGCGGGAAGATGTTTGGTTTCCGCAGCAGAGCGCGACGGTGTCCGTTTGGTAGCCGTAACCTTAAATGCGCCTGACGATTGGAACGACCATATCAAACTATTCGACTATGGTTTTCTCAGTTATCCAGCATCCGTATGGATGAGTCCAATACAACCTTTACGGTCGATGTGGTTGGCGGTACGTCGGACCAAATAGAAGTAACAGGCAGTGGCGGCGGCAGTGTTGTGGTAAGTGCTGCTGATAAAGATAAAGTGGAACGTATTGTATTGCTGCCAAACTTTACGTATGCTCCGTTTCCGCAAGGAACACAATTGGGAAAAATCTCTTATCAGCTCAATGGCGAAGAGATTGGCTCGGTTCCGTTGGTTACAACGGCAGCGGTAGAGCAACAGACAGTGGAGCAGGGGATATTTCAAAAAATAGGAGATTTCTTTAGAAATCTGTTTGGATAAGAAAGAAAAAAAGGTGAAAGAAAATGGCAAAAGATGTTAGGCTGCAAAAATGCTTTGCGGACTGCGGGGTTGCCTCACGCAGAAAAGCAGAGGAAATGATTGCAAACGGTCGTGTGAAAGTAAACGGAAGAGTTGCTAAAATAGGCGATAAAGTAGATACGAAAAAAGATAAGATTACGGTAGATAATAAAACGGTAGTCAGCAGTGTGCGCAGTGTATATTACATGCTGCATAAACCAAGAGGATTTATTACAACCATGAGCGATGAAATGGGGCGTAAGTGTGTTGCGGAATTGGTTGCGGATATTCCGGAACGTATTTATCCGGTTGGAAGATTGGACCGTGATTCCGAAGGTATGCTGCTGATGACAAATGACGGAGACTTTTGCAAACGCTATGACGCATCCGTCCATGCATATTCCAAAACATATCGAGTTACCGTACGTCCTTCCATTACGGAAGACCAAATCACAGAGATGACTGTTGGTATGATGATTGACGGCAAAAAGACGGCACCTGCGCAAGTGAATGTCATTTCGCAGGAGCCCGGACGAGTGGTGCTTGAAATTATTTTATATGAAGGCAGAAACCGCCAAATTCGCAATATGTGCGAACAATTGGGATTAGAAGTGGCACGGTTAAAACGGGTTGCCTGTGGACCGGTAAAGTTGGGTATGCTGCAGCCGGGGAGAATATCGCCGTTTGACGGCTGAAGAAGTAAAGAAACTAAATACAGCGGCAAAATCCAATAAAAAATGCAGGAATAGAAAGCAGGGACGGTCATGATAACCGTAAAACCTATCGAAGATAACATACGTAAGGAGCAGTTGCTTTCCAAATATCATTGCTCTGCAGACGACAGCACTATCTTGGTAATGAAAGACGGGGTATGTGAGCTTGGCTATGCAGCGATAGATTTGATACAAGGAAAATTGTTGATACGTAATATTTTCCTGACAAACGGCTCAGTACAGGAGCTCAATGCGGAAAAATAAAATTTATATCGATTTTTCTCATACGTGCTGCGGCATCGTATGGAGCCAATCACGGTGCGTATCAAATGGAAAACTGTGTGGAGGAACTGCATTCATTTTTTGTATCCAAAGGGTTTGTTTTGGAACATGGAATATGTACCATTCCAATCAGCAAAATTGTACACGTTTGCAATCCGCATCATACCTAAAAAGAAAGACCGAAAGAAGTTTCTTTTGGTCTTTTTCTTGCCTTTTCCGCTTTGTATAGTTGCAATTGATTTTTAAAATGATAAAATAATCATACTATTCTATCACAAAAATCTTATACTTCTTAAGTTTTAGCAAAAGTTGGGATGATTATTTTGATCAAAAGCATGACAGGCTATGGTCGGTATGAACAAACCATTGACGGTTGGTTGATTGGTGTAGAAGTAAAATCGGTCAATCATCGTTATTTGGAATATACCGCCAGATTTCGAAAGGTTACGGCTTTTTAGAAAATAAATTAAAATCTTTTGTGCAGCATAAAATTGCAAGAGGCAAAGTAGATGTTACCGTAACCATAGAACATGTTTGCGATACACAATTAACCGTACAGGTCAATGAATCTCTGGCGAGAGGTTATGTACAGGCTTTGAAAACATTGGCTCAGCAGTATCATTTAAATCAGGAGATTGATGCGGTTTCCATTGCCGATTATCCTGATGTTCTGACAGTGTATAAGGAACAAGAAGATGAAGAAGTACTGTGGAATGCAGTACAGCAAGTATCTGAAACAGCTTTTTTGTCATATGCTTGAAATGCGTGAGCAGGAAGGTGCTAATTTAAAACAGGACTTGCTAAGGCGTGCAGATGATATTGACCGTATGGTAAAAGAAATTGAAATGCGTTCTCCGCAAACAGTAGAAGAATATAAAAACAACGTTTGCAGGCAAGAATGAAAGAATTGTTTGCAGATTCGGAATATAACGAATCCGTCTATATACAGAGTTGATACTGTTTACGGATAAAGTATCTGTTGCAGAGGAAACCGTCCGGCTGCGCAGTCATATTGGTCAACTGAAAACCATGTTGGAATCCAAAGAAGCTGTTGGCAGAAAATTAGATTTTTTTGGCACAGGAGATGAACCGAGAGGCAAATACCATTGGTTCCAAAGCAATGGATGCGCAAATTGCTTATATGGTGGTAGATATTAAAGCGGAAGTAGAAAAAATAAGAGAACAAATCCAGAACATAGAGTAGCCTTTTTACAGGCAGGAGGAATTAACAATGAAGTTAATCAATATCGGTTTTGGAAACATGGTTTCGGCAAATCGTCTGGTTGCGATTGTCAGCCCGGAGTCTGCGCCGATTAAGCGTATTATTCAAGATGCAAAAGAGCGTGGTTCTTTAATTGACGCAACGTATGGTCGTCGTACCAGAGCTGTGATTGTAACAGACAGCGACCATGTAATTCTTTCTGCCGTACAGCCGGAAACGGTAGCAAACAGATTAAATGATCGAGATGAAGATTTAGCCGGCGATGAGGAGTTGGATGACGATGAATAATAATGGATTACTTCTGATTTTTTCAGGCCCTTCCGGCGCCGGTAAAGGCACTGTGTTAAAAGAACTGTTAAATGGCAATGATAATATGAAATTGTCTGTTTCAGCAACGACCCGTACGCCTCGTGAAGGTGAATGCCATGGTGTACATTACTTTTTTTATGACCAAAGAAGAATTTGAAGAGCAAATTGCCAACGGACAAATGCTGGAACATGCGGAATATTGCGGAAAGTATTACGGTACGCCAAGCTCTCAAATTATGGATTGGATTGAAGAGGGCAGAGACGTAGTGTTGGAAATCGAAGTGCAGGGAGCACGACAGATTAAAGAAAAACGCCCCTGACTGCGTCAGCATATTTGTATTGCCGCCTTCCCTTGAAGAACTGGAAAAACGACTGCGTTATCGCAATACAGAAGATGAAGAAACCATTCAAAAACGGTTGGCTGTTGCTCGCCAAGAGATGGAAACCGCAAGAGATTACGATTATGTGATTGTAAATGATACCATTGAGCATACAGTAGAACAAATTAATAAAATTATTGCAGCAGAAAAATTGAAAGTTTCACGTGCAAAATCAAATATAGAAAGGGTACTGAACAATGATTAAACCAAATATGAAATTAAGTAATAATACAACTGTAAGCTATTATTCTTTGGTAGTTGCAATTGCAAAACGAGCAAGAGAGATTGCGGCAGAAGCAGAATTGAAGGGTGAAATTTGGTTGAAAAGCCGGTAGACTTAGCAGTTAATGAATATATAGAGGGCGCTTTTAGAATTGTAGAACCAAAAGAGTGCTCAGGAAAACAAGATTTAGAATACATGGAAGCAAATGAAGCAATGGAAGATGATATGTCTGTCAATGCAGAAGCATTTCCATCCGGTCATGTAACTCTGTAAAGAGTGTAATTAAGAGGTGTGTCTATGGCAATGGTAACTGTGGCAAAGGTTGCAGTCGAAAATACCACATACCAATTTGATAAAGCATTTGATTACCTTTGTGCCGCAGCATCTGTTAAAACAGGCAAAAGAAGGCTGCAGGGTAATGGTTCCTTTTGGCTTTTCCAACAGTTGTCGGCAAGGTGTGATACTTGCGTTGGAACAGACAGAGGATGATGAAAACGAAAGTCTGTTGTAACGGTGCTCGATGAAGCACCGTTTTTCACATCTGAACTTCTGAATATGGTTACTTGGCTGAAAGAACGCTATTTTTGTACCTTATATGATGCTGTAAAACTATTGCTGCCAACCGGTTTGAATATGAAGTTAAAAACCGTATATTCTTTTGGCGGTACCGCTTACAGAAATACAGCAGTTATGTACGGAAGAAGAGTTACATTTGCTCACATTTTTGTCCCATGTAGGTTCAGCGGATGCAGAGTTGCTTAAAAAACGCCGGAACTGCTGCAAAATCCCAAATTGCCGGAACAATTGGTGAAAAGGGATGGCTTCATAAAGCACAGGAAGCAGTACGGCAAATCAATGACGCTACGCAGAAAATGGTGCGATTAACCGAGCGATATCGTGATGGAATACAAATTCCAAAGTTGACTGCAAAGCAAAAAGATGTCTACCACACCTTATGTGATATCGGCACTGCTTCTGTGAAAGAAATATGCTATTTTACAGGTGTTACAACAGCAGTGGTACAGAATTTGGTAAAGCGTGGTGTTGCTGAGTTTTACGATATAGAAATATTCCGTAATCCATATGAAGCAATCGAAGCACCGAAAGATACTCAGGCAATTACGTTGTCCAATGAGCAACAAACTGCATTTAACCATTTAAAAACAGCAGTACGAAACGGGAAGAGCGGTGTTTCACTGCTTTACGGTGTTACGGGCAGTGGAAAACCCTTGTGTTTATGAAGATGATTGATGAAGTGTATCAACAGGGAAAAGGCGTTATCGTTATGGTGCCGGAAATTTCTCTCACGCCCCAGACCATCGGCCGTTTCCATAAACGGTACGGCAACCGAGTAGCTGTATTCACAGCGCACTTTATATGGGGTGAACGGTTGGATGAATGGAAGCGAGTAAAAAATGGGCAATGCTCTGATTGCGGTAGGTACCCGTTCCGCTGTATTTGCCCCATTTGAACATCTTGGTTTAATTATTATGGATGAGGAACAGGAATATACCTATAAGTCGGAATCTTCTCCGCGGTATCATGCACGGAAGTTGCAAAATATCGTTGTGCATACCATAATGCTTTATTGGTGTTGGCTTCCGCCACCCTTCTTTAGAGAGTTACTTTATGGCTGAAAACGGCAGATATTCTTTTTGAGTCCTTGCCGCATCGCTATGGAGATGCAAAGCTGCCGGAAGTCATTATTGCGGATATGAACGAGCAGTTGTCCACCGGCAATACAACAGCGGTTCAGCAATGAGCTGATACAGGCGCTTGAAGAAAACCTGGAACGAAAAAGAACAGTCTATTTTGCTGCTCAATCGCAGAGGGTATCACACCTTTTGTTTCCTGTAAACATTGCGGAGAGGTGGTCACTTGTCCAAGCTGCAGCATTTCTTTGACATATCATAGCGCAAACAATCGGCTGATGTGTCATTACTGCGGATATTCCGTGCCTTATACGGAAGAATGTCCTGGTTGCCACGAACCGGAAGTACGTTATACCGGTTCGGGAACGCAAAAGGCGGAAGAAGAATTATGCACATTATTTCCCAAAGCACGTATTCTGAGATTGATGCAGATTCCACCATGCGCAGGCATGCGTATGAAACCAAAATGAAAGCATTTTCCAATGGGGGAATATGACATCATTATCGGCACGCAAATGGTTGCAAAAGGATTGGATTTTTGAGAACGTCACGCTGGTGGGGGGTGCTTTCTGCTGACCAAGTTTTGTACAGCGATGATTTCCGCAGCAATGAACGCGGTTTCGATTTGCTGACTCAAGTAGTGGGACGTTCGGGACGAGGTACGAAAAGGGAAGAGCAATCATACAAACGTATACGCCGGAGAATCCTGTCATTGCACTTGCGTCGCATCAGGACTATGTTCATTTTATCAACAGGAGATTTTGTTCCGCAAAGCAATGCTTTATCCGCCTTTTGCGGATATTGTCGTAATTGGTTTTGTAGGAGAACAGGAGTCCAAGGTTGCAAAAGCCAGTCAATTATTTTAGAAATGCTGAGTCATTTGGCATCAAAAGAATATAGTGAACTGCCGATTCGTGCATTGCGTCCTACGCCGGCGAAAGTAGCTAAAGTAAGCAATAAATATCGGTATAAACTGATGATAAAATGTAAAAATAATCTAACATTCAGGACGATGCTTTCCCGTTTGCTTGTGGCATGCGGAAAAGAAAAAGCATTGCTGGGGTTACGGTTTACGCGGACAGCAATCCTGATATGATTTAAAAGGAGTAAAGAGAACATATGGCTATCAGAGAGATTGTAATAGAGGGCGACGATATTTTAACAAAAGTATGCCGTCCTGTTGAAAAATTTGACGAAAACTTGGAATTTTATTGGATGACATGAGAGAAACTATGGTTGATGCTGACGGTGTTGGTCTTTGCAGCACCACAAATCGGTATATTACGCCGTGTTGTGGTAATCGATATCGGCGAAGGCTTGGTAGAACTGGTAAATCCAGAGATTATCTATGAAGAAGGAGAACAAGAAATGCAGGAAGGTTGTCTTTCTTGTCCCGGTGTATATGGTATGACAAACGGCCTGCAAAAAAGTCAGAGTGTCTGCTCAAAACAGAAACGGAGAGCGTTTTTGAATTTGAAGCGGAAGAATTGATTGCAGTAGCTTGCTGTCATGAAATTGACCATTTAAACGGCATTTTGTTCCGTGAACATGTGGTGCGTATGGTTGCGGAGGATGGTCATACATTACCGTAAATTGATGTATGATTTGTGTAAAAAATACAAAAATAATAAGGGTGACAACTATGCGTATCATTTTTATGGGAACTCCGGATTTTGCGGTACCTTGTTTACAAAAAATTAATTGATGCAGGCCATGACATTTGCGGTGTATTTACGCAGCCTGACAAACCAAAAGGAAGAGGATATACACTCATGCCGCCTCCTGTCAAAGAATTGGCGTTGCAGCACGGATTGACGGTATATCAGCCAACTACTTTGCGTGACGATGAAGTACAGCAGCTGATAGCAGACTTACAGCCGGAATTGATTGTGGTTGTAGCATATGGGAAATTACTTTCAAAAGCAGTATTGGATATTCCTCCAAGAGGCTGTGTGAACGTACATGGCTCTTTACTGCCAAAATACCGCGGTGCGGCGCCCATTCAGTGGACCGTATTAAACGGCGATGCAATTGCGGGCGTAACCACAATGTTTATGGGTGAAGGCTTAGACACAGGCGATATGCTGCTGAAAGCAGAAACACCTGTGGGAGAAAAATGAAACTTCAGGCGAATTGTTTGAGCGCCTATGCCATTTAGGTGCAGATTTGCTTATAGATACCATAGAAGCTTTAAAAGATGAAACGATAACGCCAATTCCTCAAAACGAGGAAGAGGCGAGCTATGCAAGTATGCTGAGCAAAAAAAAGATTCCCCCATTGATTGAATAAAACGGCGCAGCAGGTGCATAATCAAGCAGGGGCTTGTCTCCTTGGCCTGTTGCCAACACTGTGTATCATGGAAAACAATTAAAAATTCATCAAACATTGGTTGCTTAAGGAACATGGTAACCCGGCGATATAATAGAAAAAATAATAAATTTTTTCGTATGCTGTGGTGACGGTGCTGTAGAATTGGTAACGGTTCAGTATGAAGGCGGTAAAAGAATGTCTGCGAGAGATTTTTTCCGCGGACGGCCTCTCTGAAAGAAAACGAAAACTTACTGACGCAATAAAGAAAGGTGACTTCATGGGCTTTACTATTTCGATTATACGTATTTGTTATTTTTGGCACCTGCAATTATCATTACAATGATTGCGCAGATTGGCGTAAAAACAACATTTAATCAATATTCCAAGGTTTTGAATATGAAAGGGTTGACGGAGCTGCCGCTACACAGCGCGTTTTGGAACATGGTGGCTCTTTATTAACGCAAGTACAAATGACAGGCGGAAACCGACCATTTTGACCCAAAAACCAATATCATTCGTTTATCACAAAGCGTATATGGCAGTGCAACCGTATCTGCTGTTGGAGTAGCAGCCCATGAAGCGGGCCATGCGGTTCAGTATGCAACAGGTTATGGACCTATCAAATTCAGGACTGCCATTTATCCGATTGTAAGTATTGGTTCTAATTTATCCATGCCTCTAATTTTAATTGGTCTGCTGCTTCCTGTACAATATAACTTTGTGGTGTATATCGGAATTGGATTATATAGTTTGTCCGTCTTGTTCAGTCTTGTGACATTGCCCGTAGAATTTAATGCAAGTTCCAGAGCCTTGCGCTATTTGGAGGAGACAAACTCGTACAGCAGACGAATTGATTGGAGCAAAAAAGTACTGCGTGCGGCAGCAATGACATGTTGCTTCTACCTTTGTAGCATTGCTA
>VOFB01004601.1_pt1 | contig 35444 bp, 50 predicted proteins | sample 5384141 | NCBI WGS metagenome assembly VOFB01 (sample SAMN12384721, study PRJNA508395) | human gut metagenome | isolation source: healthy gut A | host: Homo sapiens | reverse complement strand
TGGACTTTTTACCGACAGGAGGCACCCGACTTCTGCTGTCTTCAGGAGACCAAGATGGAGCAGGGACAGGCGGATGTGGAGCTGAACGAAGGGGTCTTGGAGTTCTGGAACTCTGCGGAGAAGAAGGGGTACTCCGGCACCGCCGTGTTCACCCCCCACCAGCCTGTGGCTGTGGCCTACGGTATGGACAAGGACCGGCACGACCACGAGGGGCGGCTCATCACCCTGGAGTATGAGGGCTTCTATCTGGTGTGCTGCTACACCCCCAACTCCCAGGACGGCCTGAAGCGGCTGGACTACCGCATGGCGTGGGAGGACGACCTGCGGGACTACCTCATGTCCCTGGACCGGCACAAGCCGGTGGTCTACTGTGGGGACCTGAACGTGGCCCACCAGGAGATCGACCTGAAAAACCCCAAGACCAACCGGCGCAACGCCGGCTTCACCGACGAGGAGCGGGAAAAAGATGACCTGCCTGCTCTCCTCCGGCTTTACAGACAGCTTCCGCTATCTCTACCCGGACACGGAGGGGATCTACTCCTGGTGGTCCTACCGCTTCAACGCCCGGAAGAACAACGCGGGGTGGCGCATCGACTATTTCATCGTCTCTGACCGCCTCCGGGACAAGATCAAGCGGGCGGAGATCCTGACCACGGTGGAGGGCAGCGACCACTGCCCGGTACTGCTGGAGCTGGACATCTGAGTGCCCCAGGGGGCGGGACCGGAAGGAGATAAGGAGGATCTGGATATGCGCAGAGCGGAGAAGGAAGTCAAAGACCTGGAGCAGTTGGAGGAGATCCTGCGGGACTGCAACACAGTGCGGATCGGGACCCAGGATGCGGAGGGGATGTTCATCGTCCCTGTGAATTACGGCTACGACCTGACAGAGGGGCAGCTGACCCTCTACCTCCACTCGGCCCGGGAGGGGCGGAAGGCGGCGGCGTTCCGCCGGGGCGGGGCGGTGGCTTTTGAGATGGACTGCGGCCACCAGCTGATGACGGCGGAGCAGGCGTGCAGTTACAGCTGTGCCTACCGCAGCATCATGGGCAGCGGGACCATCCGGGAGCTGACCGAGCCGCAGGAGAAATATGAGGCCCTCAACGCCATTATGCGCCATATGACCGGGCGAAACTGGGAGATGCCGGAGCCCGCCGTGGCCCGGGTATCCGTCTTTGCCATCTGGGCGGAGCGCTGGACGGGCAAGCGCAGCCCAGCCAACTGAGAGGAGGTAGCCGAAATGGTCTTATTTGATCCCCACAGATACGCCTATCCCTCCCGCCGCAGCGTGGTGTACGCCCGCCGGGCCATGGCCTGTACCTCCGTCCCCCTGGGGGCCCAGGTCGGCCTGGATGTGATGAAGGCCGGAGGAAATGCCGTGGACGCGGCTGTCGCCATGGCCGCAGCCATGCCCATCCTGGAGCCCACCGGAAACGGCATCGGGGGGACTGCTTCGCCCTGGTTTGGGTGGAGCGGAGAAAAAGCTGTACGGCCTGAACGCCAGCGGCGTGTCCCCTGCAGCTCTGTCCGCCGCCCTGGTGCGGGAGCGGGGCTTCGGGAGATGCCTAAAGAGGGCTGGCTGCCCACCATGGTGCCCGGCGCCCCCGGGGGATGGGCAGAGCTCAACCGGCGCTTCGGGACCCGCCCCCTTGAAGAGCTGTTCGCCCCGCGGCCTCCTACGCCCGGGAGGGGGTGGCTGTGCCGGTGAACGTGGCGGTCCAGTGGGCACTGGACGGCCCCCGTATCGGCCGGGCTATGGAGCGGGACCCGGCCCCCCACCGCCCCTGGTGGGAGCGGATGATGAAGGCGGACGGCACCCCATACCGGGCGGGAGAGATCTTCCGCTGGCCGGAGTACGCTGACACTCTGGAGGAGCTGGCAGCCACCAGCTGTGAGAGCTTCTACCGGGGGAGCCTGATGGAGCGGATGGTCTCCTTCAGCCGGGAGACGGGGGGCTTTTTCCAGGAGCGGGATCTCCAGGACTACCGCCCGGAGTGGGTGGAGCCCATCACCGCCGACCACAAGGGGTACACCGCCTGCGAGATCCCGCCCAACGGCCATGGGATCACCGTGCTGATGGCGCTGAATATCCTGAAGGGCCTGCCCCTCTCCCAGGAGCGGGACAGCGCCGATACTTACCACAAGATCCTGGAGTCCATCAAGCTGGCCTTTGCCGACACCAGGACCTATGTGGCCGACCCCCGGTACATGAGGACCCGGGTGGCCGACCTGCTCTCGGAGGACTATGCTGCCCGGCGGCGGGCCCTGATCGGAGAGCGGGCCCTGCTGCCACAGGCGGGGGACCCCTCCTGCGGCGGCACCATCTACCTGTGCACCGCGGACCCCCAGGGCAACATGGTCTCCTTCATCCAGAGCAACTACACCACCTTCGGTGCGGGCATCCGCATCCCGGGCACCGGTATCTGCCTCCAGAACCGGGGGCCAACTTCTCCCTGGATGAGGGCAGCGATAACTGCCTGGCCGGCGGCAAGAAGTCTTACCACACCATCATCCCCGGCTTCCTGATGAAGGAAGGGACGGCGGTGGGTCCTTTCGGCGTGATGGGGGCCTTCATGCAGCCCCCAGGGCCACGTGCAGGTGGTGGTGAACACGGTGGATTACCACATGAACCCCCAGGAGTGCCTGGACGCTCCCCGGATGCAGTGGACCGGTGGGAAGCGCATCCAGCTGGAGCAGGGAGGTGCCCGCCCACATCGGCCTGCGCCTGGCGGAGATGGGCCACCAGGTGGAGATCTGCAACTCCAACCTGGACATGGGCCGAGGGCAGATCATCTGGCGGATGGAGGACGGCACCCTGGCCGGCGGCACCGAGCCCCGGTGCGACGGCACGGTAGCGGCCTGGTGAAGAGAGAGGAGAGATCTTGTGAAAGAGCGCGGCCTGATCCGGATCATTATTCTCCTCTCCGGCGCCCTGCTGTGGGTGGCCTACCTGTTTGATGCGGTCTGTTCCCGATACGCTATCTATGAGGTGATCGGCTATGGGGCCCATGAGCTGTTGTCTATGCTCCCCTATGTGTCTGCCCTGACCACCGCGGTCTGGCTGGCCATTACGCTGGTGAAAGGGGCCCGGGGAAAGACACTGCGCCGGGAGCTGGCGTTCTGTGGGGCCCTGGCGGTCCTGCTGGCGGTGCAGTGGGGCTATCTGATCGAGCAATCCCACCGCTCCACCGCCACCGTTCTGGCCCAGGTCACAGAGACGGTCCTTGTGCCGGCGCAGGGGCTGCAGGCGGTGATCCGGCATCCGGAGGGGTATGAGATCACACTGTGGTGCCCCCAGCTGGCATGGGAGCTCCTTCAGCCGGGAACGGAGTACCTGGTCACCTACGAGTGGGATGACCGAATGCCCCAGGAGGGGACCTTGTGTATGGTCCATCCCTGAAAATCTCAATTTTGATCAAGGAGGCAGCAGCCATGAAAATAGCAGAATTATTCGGAAAGGGGAAGACCGTCTTTTCCTGTGAGGTGTTTCCCCCCAAGAAGGACAGCCCCGTGGACACTATCTATCAGACCCTGGACGGGCTGAAGGATATTAAACCCGACTTTATCAGCGTTACCTTCGGAGCCGGTGGCTCCCAGGTGAACCAGTCCACCCGGGAGATCGCGGCCATCATCCAGAAGCAGTACCACATCCCCGCCATGGCCCACCTGACCTGCATCACCGCCACCAGGGGAGGTGACCGAGCTGCTCTATGACCTGAAGGCAGACGGCGTAGAGAACGTACTGGCCCTGCGGGGGGACCGGAACCCGGACTATCCCCCAAAGACGGAGTTCCTCCACGCCGACGAGCTGGTGGCCTTCATCCGCCGGCGGGGGACTTCGGTGTCCGCCGCCTGTTACCCTGAGGGGCACCCGGAGAGCCCCGACGCGGTAAGCGACCTGCGCTACCTCAAGCAGAAGGTGGACGCCGGCGCCCAGCATCTGGTGAGTCAGCTCTTCTTTGATAACGAGGACTTCCTCCGCTTCCTGGAGCGGGCCCGCATCGCGGGCATCACGGTGCCCATCGAGGCGGGCATCATGCCCGTGCTGAACCAGAAGTCCATCGAGCGGATGGTATCCCTGTGCGGGGCTTCCATCCCCCGGAAGCTCTCCCGCATCCTGGCTCGGTACGGCGACCACCCGGAGGCCCCTGCGGGAGGCGGGGCATCGCCTATGCCATCGACCAGATCGCCGACCTGATCGCCTCTGGAGTGGATGGGGTCCACCTGTATACCATGAACAACCCCGCCGTGGCCCGGCAGATCAGCGACAGCGTCTCCGCCATCCGGCGGGTGTGAGCGCCATGCCAATCGCCCTGGGGGAACTGGACCTGGACGAGGTGCTCCGCTACATGGGGACCCCGCCCAGCCAGGCCGGGCCGGAACTGCGGGCCCTGGTGGAGGAGTGCGGGCGGGCCGTATGCGCCGCCGCCCGGCCCCGCTGGGCCTGGAGGGCCTTCGACATCGCAGAGGAGGCGGACGGGGTGCGCCTGTCCTGCGGCCTGCTGCTGCCGGGGCAGGACCTGAAGCGCCACCTGAGGGGGGTGCGGACGGGCGGCGGTGTTCTGCGCCACCCTGTCCGCCCAGGTGGACGCCCTGATCCGCCGCTGGGAGAGCGGGGACATGCTGCGGGCCCTGGCCTGGACTGCCCGCCGCCGCCGCGGTGGAGCAGATGTGCGACCAGATCGAACTGGAGCCCAGGGCACTTCCCCGGCTGCTTTTTCCCATTCCGGTACAGCCCGGGGTACGGGGACCTGCCCCTGGAGCCCAGAACCCCCTGCTGGACCTGCTGGACGCCCCACGGCGGGTGGGGCTGTGCGCCAGCGCCAGCCACATCCTCACCCCCCGCAAGTCGGTGACCGCTATCTTGGGGGCGGCCGACGGACCCATCCAACCAACTGTGCGTAGCTGTCTGGGCTGTCCCGCCCGGGAGAGCTGCCAGTATCGAAAGTCAGGTGGACACTGTGGAATTTCGTGAATTGCTGAATACGCCGGGCCCCGTCCTGCTGGACGGCGGCATGGGCACCATGCTGCAGGCCAGGGGCCTGTCCATAGGGGAGTGGCCCGAGCTGGCCGCCCTGGAACACCCGGACTGGCTGGAGGACATCCACCGGGCCTATGTGGAGGCGGGGGCCCAGATCCTGTGCGCCAACACCTTCGGCGCCAACCGGGAGAAGCTCGGCCGCACCGGCCGCACCGTGGAGGAGGTGGTCCCTCCCTCAGTGGAGATCGCCCGCCGGGCGGCCAGGGGAGGGCCTTAGTGGCCCTGGACGTGGGGCCCACCGGCCAGCTGCTGGAGCCCACTGGCACCCTCCCGCTTTGAGGAGGCGGTGGATATCTTTGCCCAGACGGTGCGCGCCGGTGTCCAGGCCGGGGCGGACCTGATCCTGATCGAGACCATGACCGACCTCCAGGAGGCCCGGGCCGCCCTGCTGGCCGCTAAGGAGAACAGCAGCCTGCCCGTCATCGTCACCATGACCTATGAGGAGCGGGGCCGCACCTTCCTGGGCTGCGACCCGGCCTCTGCGGCTCTGACCCTGGAGGGGATGGGGGCAGATGCCATCGGAGTGAACTGCTCCCTGGGCCCCGGGAGATGCCCCCGCTGGTGCGGGAGCTGACCCGGTGGTCCACCCTGCCTATCGCCATCAAGCCCAATGCGGGCCTGCCCGACCCAGGGGGCGCGGGGTATGACATTACGGCGGAGGAGTTTGCCGGGAGCATGGCAGAGCTGACCGGGCTGGGCGTTAAGCTGTACGGCGGCTGCTGCGGCACTACGCCGGAGTATATCGCACTGCTGCGGGAGAAACTGGCGGGCTGCACCATCGTCCAGGTGCCCCGGCAGGTGCCCGCGGCGGTGTGCAGCGGCACCCGCACCGTGCCCATCGACCGGGTGCGGGTCATCGGGGAGCGGATCAATCCCACCGGCAAAAAGCTGATGAAAGAGGCCCTGCGCCGGGGGGATGTGGACTACATGCTGAACCAGGCCCTGGCCCAGACCGAGGCGGGGGCCGACATCCTGGATGTGAACGTGGGTCTGCCCGAGATCGACGAGGCGGAGATGATGGTGCGCACGGTGAAGCCCTCCAGGGGTCACCGACGCCCCCTCCAGTTGGACTCCACCGACCCCCGGGTGCTGGAGGGGGCCCTGCGGGTCTACTGCGGCAAGGCCATTGTCAACTCGGTGAACGGGGACGAGGAGACCCTGAACGCCATCCTCCCCCTGGTGAAGAAGTACGGCGCTGCGGTGGTGGGGCTTGACCCTGACCACACCGGCATCCCAAAGACGGTAGACGCCCGGCTCTCGGTGGCCCGCCGTATCCTGGACCGGGCCCTGTCCTATGGCATCCGGCGGGAGGATGTGTACATCGACTGCCTGACCCTCACCGTCTCCGCTGAGCAGGAAGCCGCCGCCCAGACCCTGGAGGGCCTGCGGCGGGTGAAGGGAGAGCTGGGCCTGAAGACGGTGCTGGGGGTGTCCAACATCTCCTTCGGACTGCCCGCCCGGCCCCTGATCAACCAGAATTTCCTTACCATGGCCATGGCCGCCGGCCTGGACCTGCCCATCCTCAACCCCAATGTGGACGCCATGATGGCGGCAGTGCGGTGCTACCACCTGCTGATGAACATCGACACCGACGCCCGGGAATTCATCGCCGCTTACGGGAACGCCACCGTCTCCACCTCTATCACCAGCGCGGCCGGGATGACCGCCGCCCCCGCAGCGGGGAAAAGCGGGGCCTGGAGGAGATCGTGGAGGCCGGCCTGAAGGGGAGGCGGGGGAGGCCACCCGGGCCCTGCTGGAGAGTCGGGCCCCCTGGACGTGGTGGACAACGTCCTCATCCCCTGCCCTGGACCGAGTAGGGGCGGCCTTCGAGGCGGGAAGGTGTTCCTGCCCCAGCTGATCCAGTCTGCAGGGGCGGCCCAGGCCGCCTTCGAGGTCATCCGGGAGCGCCTGTCCGGCCAGCCGGGCCAGAGGGAGGACCGGGGGACCATCGTGCTGGCTACCGTGAAAGGGGACATCCACGACATCGGCAAGAACATCGTCAAGGTGCTGCTGGAAAACTACGGCTACACCGTGGTGGACCTGGGCAAGGACGTGGACCCAGCCGCCGTGGCGGAGGCGGTGCGGAAGCACCGGGCCCCTCTGGTGGGGCTGTCCGCCCTGATGACCACCACCCTGAAGAGCATGGCGGACACCATCACCCTGCTCCATCTGGAGGGCCTGCCCTGTAAGATCATGGTGGGGGGGCGGTGCTCACCCCGGAGTATGCGTCCCAGATCCAGGCGGACTTCTACGCCCGGGATGCCAAGGAGAGCGTGGACATCGCCAAGCGGGTCATCGGGTAACGACCGCAATGGGGCCGGGAGGGGCTGTCAAGCCGTCCTCCCGGCCTTTCTGTGCCGCTTACCGGCGGAAAAAGGCCTGACAGCTCCCACCCCCTTGCGTGTGAGCCAGGGATCTGCTATCCTCCGGACAGAGAGGAGGCGAAGGCCATGAAACCACACATTGTCACAGAGGACATGAGGCTCCGGGCCCGGGACGGGCAGGAGCTGGAGGGAAAGCTGTATCTGCCCCGGGATGGCGTCGTCTCCCGGCTGGTGGTCCAGGTCAACGGCTCCGGCCCCCAGACCTGCAACACCTTCCGGGACCGGGGAGACGGGACCACGTACAGCTTCTGCGGCTTCTTTGGGGAGGAGCTTGCCGGCGGGGACTGGGCTTCTTCTGTTACAGCACCCGCGGGTACACCGATGGGAATCAGGGTCCACTCTACTGCCGAGTGGACCGGGCAGTCTACCGCTCCTACACCCCTCAGACCTGTGTGGCCGACCTGGAGGACTGGACCGCCCTCCTTCAGGCCCACCCCCGCTGTGCTGGGGCGGAGCTCCTGCTGCTGGGGTGGAGCGAGGGGACCATGATCGCCCGGCTGTGGCTGCAGGGGAGCGGTACCCCTGGCCGGACTGTTGCTGGCGGGCTACGCCAACGGGACCATGGAGGAGGCCCTGACTGGCAGCAGCGGGGCTGGGGCTGTACACCATGCTCTGCCAGTATTTTGACGCCGACGGAGATGGGAGCATCTCCCGGGAGGAGTTTGGGACGGGGCCGGGAGCGGTGCGGGAGGCCCTGAGGCGACCTTCTCCGGGCTGGACCTGACGGGGACGGCCGGATCACCCCGGCGGACCTGGAGGCGGCGTATGCCGGGAGCCGGGCGGAGATCTTCCGCCATCGAGGCGGGGGACGACGAGTGGCTTTGGGAACACTACCCAGTCCCCTCACCACCAACTGGTTCCGGGGCCACCGGAGGTTTCCCCCAACCGGGAGACCCTGCCCCGTCTGGACCTGCCCATCCATATCCTCCAGGGGAGGTGGGACGCCAACACCCCTGCGGAGGACGCCCTGGCCATCCAGGAGACCTTCCGGAGGCTGGGGAAGGACAACCTCGCCGTCCACATCTACCCTGACGCAGGACACGCCCTGGGCTTTGAGCAGTATCTGGCCACCGGGGAACTGCCCCCCGCCCTCACCGATCTCTTTGAGCTGTGCCAGGGGCTGGGACGATAGAACAGGAGCCGGAGAGCGGGCCTCTCCGGCTCCCGCTTTTTTCCGGACTCCGGGGCCCGGAGGAGGACGCGGCTGAAAGGGAAAGCCCCTTGTGCCCTCCTGTCCCGTCTGCTATAATCGGAACAGAAAAAGTCGAATCCGCGTGCGGAGCCGGAAAGGAGTTCATTATGGCAGAGACCTTGATCCCATTGGAGGAGCGGGAGGAGGAGCGGCGCCCGTCCCGGTGGAGCCGCCCCGCCGGAGCGGGGGCTGGGTGGGGAAGCTGGCCCTGGTGCTGGCGGTCTTCGCCCTGGCGGTGGCCTGTCTGGCGCTGTATCGGACACTGCCGCCGGGGGAGGATGACCCACAGGAGCCAGGGGAGAGCAGAGTCCCCTACCATCTCCTACCGGGACCGGGAGCTCCCCGTCCTGGAAGGGGTGGCGGTGAACAGCTATGTGTCAGACGGCTTCTCCGTCAATGATCGGGGCTGGCTCACCTATGAGCAGGATGGAAAGCAGGCGGCCATCGGCATCGATGTGTCCGCTTATCAGGGGGAGATCGACTGGCAGCAGGTAGCGGATTCGGGAGTGGAATTTGCCATGATCCGGCTGGGCTACCGGGGATACTCCCAGGGGGTCATCATGCCGGACAAGAATTTTGAGCAGAACCTCCGGGGGGCGCTGGACGCTGGCCTGGAGGTGGGGGTCTATTTTTTCTCCCAGGCCGTCAGCGTCTGGGAGGCGGAGGAGGAGGCGCAGTACGTCCTGGACGCCATTCAGGGGTACGATGTGACCTACCCCGTGGCCTTTGACTGGGAGTTCATTGCCGGGGACACCGCCCGGACGGACGGCATGGGGCCGGAGGCCATCACACGCTGCGCCGGGGCCTTCTGTGATATGATCCGGGAGGCGGGCTACCACCCGGTGGTCTACTTTAACCAGGACCTGGGTTATCTGTCCTACCAGCTGGATCGGCTCACCGACTATACCTTCTGGCTGGCGGAGTATAACGCCCGCCCCAGCTTCTTCTACCACTTCGACCTGTGGCAGTACACCCACACCGCCTCGGTGCCCGGGATCGAGGGAAATGTGGACATGAATCTGGCCTTCCGGGAGTTTGACGAAAAGCCTCAGCATGGGGAAGAATAGAGAGAGACGGCGCCTGGTGCTTGAAGCACCGGGCGCCGCTCGTATTGATTGGGAGGATCACTCCACATATTTCAGACCGCTGCCCCGGGTGACAGTGCAGGCACTGGCCAGTTTTTTCGGCCCACTGGCTGTACTGCTCGTTGTTCAGGGCGTTTTTGGCGCTGACGGCCCAGACGGGGTCGTCCCAGCCTGCAAAGTACATGATATGATAACCCTTGACGGAACTGCCGGTGTTCTGGATGATGCCGGTGTCTCCGGGCTGGCGGCTGGGGTCCAGGGACCACTGGGTAAAGGTGTCCACATAGCCGGAGTAAGGAGAGACATACTGGAGCAGCCCGCCGTTGGAAGCAGAGCTGGTGTCAGCGCTGTTCTCCTGGGCCAGCTGGGCAAAGGAGTCCTCAGTGGCATCGCCGGCCTCCCACTGGGCCAGCAGTTCCTCCGCCTTGGCCTTTGCCTGCTCATACTGCTCTTCGGTGGGGGTGATGTTGGCGTCGGCGGCGCCGATCAGGATGTGGCGCACATCGGCGGTGGGGGCGTCATCCGTACACGGTCGTGGAAGAGGGCTACGCAGTAGTTATAGCTCTCGCTGCTGCCGCCGGCATATTCCACCAAAGTGATGTCGCCGGGCCGGCGGGCGCTGTCATAGGCCCACTCTCTGTATTCCGAATTGACGGTGGAGCCCATCTGTTCCAGCGCCACCTCGGAGGAGTAAAGGGAGTCACTGAACTCCTCCGCCAGGGCCTCCGGGTCCTCCCCGGCCTCAGGCGGGCCTGGAGCGCCTCGGCCTGCTCCTTAACGGCGGCCTTCTCCTCCTCCAGGGCGGCGGCCTTCTCCTCATCGGTCATTTCAATGGTGTTGCCCTCGTCGTCCACGGTGTTCACCCGGGCCTGGAAAACGAACTGGGACAGAGTGAAGGTGTCCAGCTCGTCGGCGTGCTCCTCATAGTAGGCATCCAGCTGGCTGTCGTCGTAGGTGTAGGAGTCCACCTGGCTCTGGGCGTAGTCAGCGGCCAGATAGTAGCGCTCCATGATCTGGACGAATTTGTCATAGCTCATGGTGGGGCCGTAGTTGGCGCGGACATAGGCGTCCTTGCTGCCGTAGCCGGAGGTGATGGTGCCGGCCTGAATGGAGTCCAGGGTGTTCTGCAGGCTCTCCTGGGCCTGGGCGGACATGGTGTATCCGCTGGCCTGGGCCTCGTTGGCAATGGCCGCCTGCTGAGTCAGGGTCTGGATGGCCACGTCCAGCAGATGGTCGCGCCAGGTCTCGCCGGTGGACTCGTCGTAGATCTGGTCCTCGGGATCGAGGGTGTAGTCCATGGTGCTGGCGCCGCTGTAGCTGTTGTAGATCTCCTGCTGAAGGGCGCCGTTGTAGTAGTACTGCACATCGGCGGCGGTGTAGTCCTGCCCATCGATGGTGACGGCGGCGGCGCGGCTCTGGAAGAAATTGCTGTTCCAGATCAGAAGGCCGACGCCGAACAGGACCACCAGAACGGCAAGCACCGTGTAGACGATGTGGTGGACATGGGTCTGACGCTCCTCCTGCTGCTGCTTGAGCTTTTTTCACTGAGACCCTGACCGCTCGGGTCCTGGCGGGTCTTCTTCTCTCGGGATGCACTCACAGTTTGTTCAGTCCTCTCGTTCAGTTGGCAATGCGCGTGGTTCACGACCGCACATTTCTTGATATTATATAAGAAATGACCCCAACTTTCAAGAGGAGAAGCGGGTTTTCCTCTGGGCGGGGGCAGCTTTTTACATTTTATTCATGTTTCCGGGGAGGGAGCAGGCGTAAAAGAGCCGCGGCAAAGCCGCGGCCCCAGTTCCAAATGGATCATTTATACCCCGCTCTGGCCGTGTGGGCCCGTTTAAAACCTGCACGACTGGCAGGTGGGTCACCTCCACAGCGCTTTACTGCTTCCAACTTCCAGCATGCCGCAGGGGCAGCCGGGAGGCCTGCAAGCCACGCTGTGAGGGGTGTCCCGTTTTAGAAATGTGGGTTTAAAAGAGCCCATCACGCACCGAGCAGGAGATCCAGTTCGGTCAATCCTCCATCTCTTCGTCCGCAAAGAGACGTTCCATAAACTGGTTGTAGATCAGGTCCAGCTCTTCATCGCTGTCCAGGGTGGACAGCAGCTCCTCGCCGTCCTCCTCCACCACCTTCATGATGATCAGGCCGTACTCCTCGTCATCCAGGTCGATGTCAGCAGGCTCGCCCTCCTGGGCATCCTCTGAGACGGCGGGGGAAAAAGGCCATGTAGACTTCGTTGTTGTACTCCAGGGTGTCCAGGTGCTCCAGCTCCGAAGTCATTGCCGTCCTCGTCGGTGACGGTAATAAAGTCCGGGCCGAATTCTTCACTCATGGAGATCCCTCCCGCTGTTTTGTTCTGGACCTATTGTACCCCGACTTGAAGAAAAAAGCAAGGCCCGGAGGCCCAAATTTTCACAGGGGAGAAAAGCGACCTTTGCCCGGTGGAAATCATAAAGGTGGACAAACGGGAATATTATGATATAATATGCTAGATATCCGGTGTCCCGCCCCGTCCGGGCGGCTGCCGGAGCGGAGGATCTATCAACTGCCCGGGGCCTGTCCCCAACGGAGGAAGTAACGTGTCAGAAGAACAGAACAGTCGTTTATATAACGAGAACAACGATTACGGGGAGCGGGATTACGCCCCCGCAAGCCCGGAAAAAAGAAGAAGCGGAAGGAGAGCGGCGGCCATGTGGGCAGGCGCATCCTTCAGGTGCTGGGCACCCTGCTGCTTGTGGGGCTGTGTACGGGGGCGATCCTGTGCTGCTTCGCCGCCGTCTATATCAAGACGGTCATCATCCCGGAGGCCGGAGCCGTGGACCTGAGCCAGTTCGCGGTGGGAGAAAACAGCGTGATGTACTACATGGACCAGGACACCGGGAACTACCGGGGCTGGTCACTCTGGCGGCAGAGGAGAACGCCGAGTGGGTGAACTATGAGGACATCCCCGAAGACCTGATCAACGCCACCGTGGCCATTGAGGACCGGCGGTTCTGGGAGCACAACGGTGTGGACTGGAAACGCACCGCTGCGGCCATCCTCTACATGTTCACTGGTCAGGATATCCAGGGCGGCTCCACCATCACCCAGCAGCTCATCAAAAACCTGACCCAGTACGACGATGTCACCGTCAAGCGGAAGGTCATCGAGATCTTCCGAGCCCTCCAGTTCGACAAGGACTACACCAAAGAGACCACTCTGGAGTGGTACCTCAACTTCATCTGGCTGGGGGACCGCTGTCGGGGTGTAGGGGCGGCGGCCATGAACTACTTTGGCAAGCCCGTGCAGGAGCTCACCCTGGCGGAGTGCGCCAGCCTGATCTCCATCACCAATAACCCCACCATCTATGGCCCTTACTCCGATGCTGTCTTCACCAACTCGGAGACCGGGGAGCAGAAGACTGCCCGGGACAAGAACAAGGAGCGTCAGGAACTGGTGCTGTGGAGCATGCTGGACCAGGGCTATATCACTCAGGAGGAGTATGATGAGGCCGTGGCCCAGGAGCTGGTCTTCGACCGGGCGGCGGGGGAGTCCACTCCTCTACCATCTACTCCTGGTATGAGGAGCAGGTCATCTCCGATGTGAAGGACGACCTGAAGGCCGAGTACGGATACAGCGATGAGGCGGTCTCACTGCTGCTGACCAGAGGCGGCCTGTCTATCTATACCTGTGTGGACGGATGTCCAGGCCCAGGTGGAGCAGATATACAGCGACCGCACCAACCTGGACTACACTTCCAGCAGCGGTCAGCAGCTCCAGTCCGCCATCACCGTCATCGACAACGAGACGGGCAACCTAGTGGGCATCGCCGGCCGGGTGGGGGAGAAGACGGGCAACCTGTGGATGAACTTCGCCACCGACAGCAAGCGTCAGCCCGGCTCCTCCATCAAGCCTCTGTCGGTGTACGCCCCCGCCTTTGAGATGGGCCTCATCAGCCCCATCTCCGTGCTGGATGACTATCCCCACGAGGTGATGGGCGGCCGGCCCTGGCCGGTGAACGTGGACGGCCGCTACCGGGGACTGGTCACCGTGCGTCAGGCCCTGTCCAACTCCTATAACACCGTGTCCGTGCGGGTGCTGGCCGACTTGGTCACCCCGGAGAACAGCTTCAACTTTGTGGAGGAGCACTTCCACCTCGATTTGGAGGATGGTGTGGAGATAGGCGGCCAGATGAAGAGCGACATCGGGGTGGCCCCCCTTTCCATGGGCGGCCTGACCTACGGCGTCAACACCCGGGACATGGCGGAGGCTTTCGCGGTGTTCCCCAACGGCGGCCTCTATCAGAAGTCCCGCACCTACACCAAGGTGACCCGGGAGGTGGACGGCGTGGAGACCGTACTGCTGGAAAACCAGCCTGAGTCCGAGGCCGTGCTCAAGTCGGAGACCGCCTACTATGTCAACTCCATCCTGCGGGAAGTGGTCACCCGGGTCAATACGTCGGGCAACTTTGACAGCGGCATGGCCATCGCCGGCAAGACCGGTACTACCGATGACAAGTACGACCGCTGGTTCGTGGGCTACACCCCCTACTACACCGCGGCGGTCTGGGTGGGCTTTGAGCAAAACGAGCGGGTGCCTGCCTCCGGGAACCCGGCCCTGAAGATGTGGACTCTGGTCATGTCCGGTGTCCACGAGGGGCTGGAAGACCGGAAGTTCTCTGAGCCCGCCGGGCTGACCACCGTCACCTACTGCCTGGACAGCGGCCTGCTGGCCACCGACTACTGCCGGATGGACCCGCGGGGGGACCGTACAGCCAGAGGAACCGTCTTCCAGGGCGATGCGCCGACCGAATTCTGCACCAGCCACACGGCGGAGACCACTGTTACGGTATGCCTGGACTGCCCCATCCTGGATGGAAACGGCGAGGAGACCGGCCTGTACCACCTGGCCGGGGAATTCTGCCCGGAGGAGAGCCGGCAGGAAGTGAGCCTGCTGGGCTACCAGCGGGAGGATGTGGGAGGCGCCAGCGCAGAGGACGCCAAGTATTTTCTGGGTGTGACCCAGGAGGCCGGGCCCTGTACGGTCCACACTGCGGCCCAGCCCGACCCGGATCTGCCCTTTGATCCCAACCAGCCATGGGACCCCAGCGATCCGTGGAATCCCAACACCAACCCACTGGATCCCACAGGGCAGGGCGGCGGGGGTGCCGCCGACCCTGGACAGGAGGACCCGGACGCGCCTCAGGGCGGAGAGACGGAGGACCCCAGCGGGACGGACCCCATCATCAACCCGGAGACAGGGAGGCCCTACGGATATTGAACAAAAACGGGCCCGCGGGCATCGCTCCGCGGGCCCGTTTTTCGTTCTGCAAACAGAGCGGCTCCCATATGCCGAAGACACGTGGGAGCCGCTTGTTATCTCTATATTTTACTTAGAAAAGGATCTCTGGTGATCTCTTTCAGACTGTGGACCCCGCACATAGCCATGGTGTCCTCCAGCTCCCCCTTCAGCTTCTGGGTCAGCAGGGCCACGCCCTCTGCTCCTCCGCCGTACACCGCCGTGACATAGGGGCGGGCCAGCAGAACGGCGTCAGCCCCCAGGGCCAGCGCCTTGCACACATCCACTCCAGTGCGGATGCCGCCGTCCACCAGGATGACCATCTGATCCCTCACCGCGTCGGCAATGGCGGGAAGGACTTCGGCCGTGGCGGGGACACCGTCCAGCACCCGGCCCCCATGGTTGGATACCACGATGCCCGCCGCGCCGGCCTCCAGAGCCTTGCGGGCCCCCTTCACGGTCATAACGCCTTTGATCAGGAAGGGGACTTCGGCGTACTCCACGATCTCCCGCAGCTCCGCCACCGTCTTGCTGCCGCCGGGGCTGGAGCCCCTTCAGGAAGGGGAGGCCGGCGGCGTCGATATCCATGGCGATGACCTGGGCGCCGGCCGCCTTGGCCTCGTCCAGCTTGGAGAAGAGTGTGTTGCGGTCCCAGGGCTTTACGGTAGGAATGCCCTTCCCGCCGGAGGCACCGATGGCCCTGGCTGCGGCGGTGAAGACTGCGGGGTCGGTCCCGTCGCCGGTGAAGGCGGCGATGCCGGCCTGGGCACAGGCCGGGACCAGGATGCTGTTGTAGGCCTGGTCGTCATATTTTTCGCCGTAGTGCAGCTTGGTGGCGCCCACCGGGCCGGCAAAGACGGGCAGATCGTACTGCTGCCCGAAGAAGGTGTAACGGGTGTCCACAGGCTTGTTTTTCGCAGATGGTGTCCAGATCCAGCCGGATGCTCTGCCACGCCTCATAATTCCGGACGGCGACGGTGCCGGTGCCCTTTGCTCCCGGGCCGGGCATGGAGCTGCCGCAGGCCCGGCCATTGCATACCGGGCAGGCTTTGCAGTAAGGGCCGCTGCATCCCCTGGCGGCCTGCAGGACTTCAGAATAGGTCATGGATCTTCCTCCTCACGTTTTCTCTCGTTATTGTATCGGCTGGGAGGCGGCACGTCAAGAAGAACAGGACAGCCCGCCGAGCCCTCCAAGGGGCACGGCGGGCTGCTCTGCTGTTTCAGCGGCGGTAGGTGCGGGTGATCTCACGCAGCTTACCGGAGACGTAGGGGTTGAAGGCCTCCTGACGGACCCGCCAGCTCCAATTCTGGCTGCCCATAGTGCCGGGGGTGTTCATCCGAGCGTCGCTGCCCAGCCCCAGTACATCCTGGAGGGGGGCGATAGCCAGGCGGCTGGGAGCGGCCCAGGCGCCGGAGATCACGCCCCAGCCCAGCCCCTCGTCCTGCCGGAGCCGGAGATAGCGGCTGGCGAACAGGCGGGAGTCGGGGTCGGTCTCTCTCAGCCACTGGAGGAAGGTCGGGGTGTCATGGGTGCCAGTATAGATGACGGAGTCCCGCTGGCAGTTGTGGGGGAGGTAGGCGCTCTCCCCACGGGGTCGAAGGCGAACACCATCACCTTCATGCCGGGGATGCCGCAGGTACGGACGAACTGCAGGGCTTCGGGCCCCAGGTCCCCCAGGTCCTCCGCAATGAGCTCCAGCTGGGGGGCGGATTTTTGCAGGGCATGGAGGAGCTCCATCCCCGGTCCATCCTCCCAATGGCCCTCCCGGGCATTCTCCGCGCCAGTGGGGACGGACCAGTAGCTGTGGAAAGCCCGGAAGTGGTCGATACGCACGGCGTCATAGATGGCGGCACACCACTGGATGCGCCGCTTCCAGAAGTCAAAGACCCCCTGCTTGTTTCCCTTCCAGTCATAGAGGGGGTTGCCCCACAGCTGGCCCTGGTCAGAAAATGCGTCGGGGGGAACGCCGGCCGAGGCGGCCAGATGGCCCTTCCCATCCAGCTGAAAGAGCTCGGGCTGGCGCCACATCTGAACGCTGTCTGGGGAGAGGTAGAAGGGGATGTCACCCATGATGCGGATGCAGCGCCGGCTGGCATATTTCTTCAGAGCCATCCACTGGCGGTAGAAGGTCTCCTGGAGGAAACGGTGAAAATCAATCTCCTCCGGCTCCGGCGGAGGGGCGTCCTCAGGCCACTGCCAGAAAGGGGCTTGATACCGGTCGTGGAGGGAGGCGAAGGTGCAGTAGTCCTCCAGCCAGGGCAGGTCTGGGGCGTCAGACTGGAGGTGGGCGGTTTGGGAGCGTTCCCAGGCCTTCTGCAGCAGGGGGATACGGGTCTGGGCCAGATGGTCGTAATCCACCCGGTCCGGGTCGGGCCAGCGCCCCGTCCAGCTCCTGGGGGTGAGGCCCCTCGGCCGCCAGTTCATCCAGGTCGATGAGATAGGGGTTGCCGGCAAAAGCGGAGGGGACATATAGGGGAGGAGCCGTCCCCGGTGGGACAAGGGGCAGGATCTGCCAGTAGTGCTGCCCGGCCTCGGCGAGAAAATCCACGAACCGCCGGGCGGGTCCGCCCAGGGAGCCGATGCCGTAGGGGCCGGGTAGAGAGGACACGGCCAGCAGGATGCCGCTGGAACGATGATCTTCCATGAAACGATGCCTCCTAAACGGGAATATGGCAAGCCCGCTGGTGACCAGCGGGGCCGTGCATGTGCTGAGGGGTCGCCTTATGGGCATTATACCACAAAAAGAAAAGGAAAGGAAAGAGAAAATTGTGCAATATTTCCGTTCATTTCGGGGAAACTGGGCGAACTGTGACCTTGCCTTGGGAGACGGAGACCTGGAGCGTGTCTCCGGGGACCAGGGCACCCCGCAGCACCAGGTCTGCGGCGGGGTCCTCCACGAGAGAGGAGACCGCGCGGCGCAGAGGGCGGGCGCCGTACTCCCGGTCCCCGCCGCTGCGGGCCAGCAGTTCCACCGCACCCTCCTCCTCCGCAGACAGAGAGACGCCCAGCTCCGCCAGGCGAGCCCCCCCCGCCTGGTCCAGCAGCTGCCGGGTGATGGAGACCAAGGAAGTGTGGTCCAGTGGGTGGAAGACAAGGGCGGCGTCCAGACGGTTGAGAAACTCCGGGGAAAGGACTTCCGTGCGTCGGCCAGCACCTCCCCGCTCCAGGGCGGTCCGGTCCCCCTCAGGGCCGGGGGGAGAAGCCCAGGCCGGGTCCCCGCACGAAGCGTTGGGAACCCAGGTTGGAGGTCATGACCAGCACGGTGTTGCGGAAATCCGTTTTGCGGCCCCGGCTGTCGGTAAGCACCCCTCCTCCATCACCTGGAGCAGGATGGACCAGATATCCCGATGGGCCTTCTCCAGCTCGTCCAGCAGCACCACGGACCAGGGGGAGCGGCGCACCGCCCGGTGAGCTGTCCGCCGTCCTCATGGCCCACATAGCCCGGTGGGGAGCCGATGAGGCGGGAGACGGAGTGGGGTTCCATATACTCCGACATGTCGAAGCGGATCAGGGCGTCCTGACTGCCGAAGAGGACAGCGGCCAGGGCCCGGCACAGCTGGGTCTTGCCCACGCCGCTGGGACCCAGGAGGAGGAAGCAGCCGGTGGGCCGGCGGCCGTCTTTTAGTCCCAGCCGTCCCCGTCGGATGGCTCGGGCCACCTGTTCCACTGCGGCATCTTGGCCCAGCAGCTGCCCGCGCAGATGGTCCTCCAGCTCCAAAAGGGCCCGGCGGTCCCCATCGTCCAGATCGGTGACCGGCACCCCGGTCCATTGGGAGAGGACCTCCCGGATGTGGCAGGGCTCCACCGAGCGCCGCTCCTGGCTGGCCTGCCAGGCCCGGCGGGAGTGATTCAGCTCCTCCCGAAAATCCTCCTCCGCGTCCCGGAGCATGGCTGCCTGCTCGAAGTCCTGGGCCCGGATGGCCTCACGCAGCTGGCGGCCGGTCTGGACGGCCCGGAGCTCAGGGCTTGGAGCTCCGGGGGAGGGAGCGCCCGGCCAGCCGGGCCCGGCTGGCCGCCTCGTCTACCAGGTCGATGGCCTTGTCCGGGAGAAAGCGCTGGGGCAGATAGCGGATGGACAGGTCCACCGCCGCCTCCAGGGCCTCATCGGAGATGGAGAGGTGGTGGTGCCCCTCGTATCGGCCCCGAAGGCCCTGGAGGATGGCCAGGGCCTGGTCACGGGTGGGCTCCCGGACCGTGACGGGCTGGAAGCGGCGCTCCAGGGCGGCGTCCTTCTCGATATAGCGCCGGTACTCGTCCAGGGTGGTGGCCCCCAGCACCTGGATCTCCCCCACGGGAGAGGGCGGGTTTCAGGATGTTGGCGGCGTCGATGGCCCCCTCCGCGCTCCCGGCCCCCACGATGGTGTGCAGCTCATCGATGAAGAGGATGATGTTGCCTGCCCGGCGGACCTCCTCCAGCACGTGTTTGAGCTTCTCCTCGAACTCCCCCCGGTACTTGGTGCCCGCCACCATGGCGCATAGGTCCAGAGCGCACACACGCCTGCCCAGCAGGTGGGAGGGGCGGTGCCATCAGCGATGGCCAGGGCCAGCCCCTCCACAATGGCAGTCTTTGGGCGGGGTTGTTCTTGGTCCGCCGGGACAGGATCTGGATCACCCGGGTCAGTTCCTCCTCCCGGCCGATCACCGGGTCCAGCTGTCCGTCGGCAGCCATCCGGGTCAAGTCCCGGGCGCACTGGTCCAGCAGGCGGGTATCGGTGCTGCGCTCCGGTTCCCGGGGTCGGACGGAGCGGGTGGGGAGTTCCTCGCCCCCAGAAAGGCTGCCAGTCCCTGGGAGAGCTGGTCCAGATCCGCCCCCTGCTCCGCCATAAGGCGGCAGGCGGCGCACTCACGATCCTGAAGCAGACCCAGCAGCAGGTGCTCCGCGCTGACAGCGTTCTGCCCCAGGCGGCGGGAGGCGGCCGCTGCCTGCTGGATGGCCTGGCAGCAGTGGGGGGTCAGCCCCTGGTGGGGGGTCCGGGCGGGCACGCCGGTGCCCACCAGCTGGGAGATGGCGGAGCGCAGGGGCGGCTGTCCACCCCGCTGCTCTGAAGGGACCGGGCGGCGGCGCTGTACTCCTGGCTGGCCAGCCCCAGCAGCAGATGTTCACAGCCCACATAGCTGTGTCCCAGGCGGGCGGCATTCTCTTGGGCCAGCCGCAGGGCGCCCAGGGCGGTGGAGGTAAAGCGGCATTCTGGCATACATATCACCTCTGGATAGGTTTTCCTCTCAGTATTTCCAATTTCAAAAAATTATCATTGCATTTTTCAAAACTTGTGATAAAATGAGACTAGATTTTTATGGAGGTGTTTCCCATGGCTTACAAGATTAGCGATGCCTGCATCAGCTGCGGCTCCTGCGCCGACGGCTGCCCTGTGGGTGCGATTTCTCAGGGCGATTCCCAGTATGTCATCAGCGAGGATGCCTGCATCGACTGCGGCGCTTGCTCTGACACCTGCCCTGTGGGTGCCATTTCCCAGGGCTGATTGGCAACAAAAAAACAGCGCCGGCGTGTGCGGCGCTGTTTTTATGCTCAAAAGGGCCTGAAAAGCAGGAGACTGTGTAATATGACGGATATTTTCGGCGGGACGGGAAGAAAATCTCTATTTTTCGTCAAAGATTTCATTGAAGCGGTCCGCCGGGTGTGTTACAATGGACCACAACACAAGAACAAATGCCCTTGCAACACGGACACAGGGGCGGGGATGACGCATAGTCTGGAGGGAGACGCAGTTGAGCGGAGGGGCGAAGTACTTTATTGTGGAGGCAGAGGCCATGCCGGAGATCATTCGGAAAGTGGCGGAGGCCAAGCGCCTGTTAGAGACCGGGGAGAAGACCACGGTGAACGGCGCGGCCCGGGAGGTGGGCATCAGCCGGAGCGCGTTCTATAAGTATAAGGACGCGGTGCATCCCTTTCAGGATATGCTCCACGGCAGGATCGTCACGCTCCAGACCGTACTGCGGGATGAGCCCGGCGTGCTCTCCGGCGTGTTGAACGTGTTCGCCGGTACAGGCATCAATATTCTGACCATCAATCAGAACATCCCGGTCAACGGCTGTGCGGTGGTGACCATCACGGCGGAGACCTCCGCCCTGCGGCGCTCCCCTGGAGGAGCTGCTGGCCGCCGCGGGAGGCAGCCCCGGCGTGCTGCGCTGTGAGATCCTGGCCGGATAACGGGCCGTGTTTTTAGATTATCGTGGAAGAGATTCATGAGGTGAACGGAATGGTGAATGTGGCGATTTTGGGCTTTGGCACCGTGGGCTCCGGCGTGGCCGAGGTGCTCACCACCAACGGCGGGCTGATCGACCAGCGGGTGGAGAATCTGGTGCGGCTGAAATATATCCTGGATGTGCGGGATTTCCCGGACAGCCCGTACCGGGACTGCTTCGTCAAGGACTTTGGGGTCATCGAGAGCGACCCCGAGGTGGACATCGTAGTGGAGACCATCGGCGGCGCCAAGATCGCCCTGGACTTTACCACCCGGGCCCTGAAGGCGGGCAAGAGCGTGGTCACCTCTAACAAGGAGCTGGTGGCCACCCACGGCTATGAGTTGCTTCAGCTGGCCAGGGAGCACGGAGTGAGCTATCTCTTCGAGGCCAGCGTGGGGGGCGGCATCCCCATCCTGCGCCCCCTGACCTCCTGCCTGGCCGCCAACGAGCTGACCCAGGTCACCGGCATCCTCAACGGCACCACCAACTATATCCTCACCCGGATGATCAAGGCGGGCCTCACCTTCGAGCAGGCGCTGAAGGAGGCACAGGAGAACGGTTACGCGGAGCGGGACCCCACCGCCGACGTGGACGGCCACGACGCCTGCCGGAAGATCTGCATCCTGGCGGCCCTGGCCTTTGGGCAGCACGTCTACCCCGACCAGGTGCCCACCCAGGGCATCCGGGGCGTCACCCTGGCCGATGTGGCCTATGCCGACTCCTGCGGCTATAAGATCAAGCTGCTGGGCCGGGCCATCCGGGAGGGGGAGGGAAAGCTCTGCGCCTTTGTGGCCCCCCATCTGGTGCCCGCCTCCAACCCCCTGTCCGGGGTGGAGGACGTGTTCAACGCCATTTCCGTCACCGGAAACGCCATCGGTGACGTGATGTTCTATGGCCGGGGGGCGGGCAAGCTGCCCACGGCCTCCGCCGTGGTGGCCGATGTCATCGACATCGCCAAGGATCTGAAGACTGCCCGGTGTGCGGTCTGGGGACCCGGGTCCCGGGACCTGGTGGTCAGTTCCGACATCCTCAGCTCCCTGGTATGTCCGGGGACGGCCTCCATGGACAAAGTCCGGGCCGCCTTCGGGGAGATCAGCCCCTGGCAAGGGGAGGTGCGCCTGCCGGGGAGACCGCTTTCCTGACCGCACCCATGACGGGAGCCCCAGGTCCGGGCCAGGCTGGAGGGGATGGAGCTCCACTCCCTTATCCGGGTGCTGGGTGAGGAACGCCGCCGGCATAGAATGGTGTGCAGAGTCCTGCGCGCTGATCGAGAATTGACCTTTAGGGGGAAACAGATATATGGCATTGATCGTACAAAAATTCGGCGGCAGCTCCGTCGCCGACACGGCCCGCATCCGGAATGTGGCCCGGATCATCACGGAGACATATCGCAAAGGAAACAACGTGGTGGTGGTCCTGTCCGCCCAGGGGGACACCACCGATGACCTGATCGCCAAGGCGGAAGAGATCAACCCCGGAGCCTCCCGCCGGGAGATGGACATGCTGCTGGCCACTGGAGAACAGATCTCCATCTCCCTGTGCGCCATGGCCATCGAAGCTCTGGGGTATCCTGTGATCTCTCTCACTGGCTGGCAGGCGGGGATGCTCACCAACTCCGCTTACGGCAGTGCCCGGATCAAGCGCATCCGCACCGACCGCATACAGACTGAGCTGGACGCCCGGAAGATCGTCCTGGTGGCCGGCTTCCAGGGCATCAATAAGTATGACGACATCACCACCCTGGGCCGGGGCGGCTCGGACACCTCGGCCGTCGCGCTGGCCGCCGCCCTGCACGCGGACCTGTGCCAGATCTACACCGATGTGGACGGCGTGTACACCGCCGATCCCCGCTCGGTCACCGGGCGAGAAAGCTGGAAGAGATCACCTACGACGAGATGCTGGAACTGGCCAGCCTGGGGGCGCAGGTGCTGCACAACCGCTCGGTGGAAATGGCCAAGCGATACAACGTCAATCTGGAGGTTCTCTCCAGCTTCACCGGGAATCCGGGTACGAAAGTTAAGGAGGTCGTAAAAAACATGGAAAAATCCCACGTCAGCGGTGTGGCGAAAGATAAAAATGTGGCCCGGCTGGCCTTGGTGGGCCTGGCCGACGAGCCCGGGATCGCCTTTAAGATCTTCTCTCTTTGGCAAAGAACCGGATCAACGTGGACATCATCCTCCAGTCCATTGGACGGGACGGCAGCAAGGACATCAGCTTCACCGTGGCCCGGGGCGACACTGAACGGGCCAAGGCGCTGCTGGAAGAGCACAGGGAGGCCATCGGCTTCCGGGAGATCGAAGTGAATGAGCAGGTGGCCAAGGTCTCCATCGTGGGGGCCGGGATGGTAAACAACCCCGGTGTGGCCGCCAGGATGTTTGAGGCCCTCTACGGTGCCAGCGTGAACATCAACATGATCTCCACCAGCGAGATCAAGGTCTCTGTCCTGGTGAATGAGCGGGACGCAGACCGGGCGGTCCAGGCCATCCACGACCGCTTCTTCAACGAATTTGGAGGCAACGCCTGAACAGGCGTCAAAGCGATGCAGCCCCCTCATGGCCCGGTCCCGGGCCGCGAGGGGTGCCCTGTTTTCAGGTTTTCGCCCGTTTTTGCCGGAAAAATCCTTTTTAGCTTGCAATATTTGTGCCGGTCTGGTAAAATAATAACTCGACTGGATATTCTTTTCCCATCCAGTCTGTTTTATCCCCCCGCTGGGAGGCAGACGGAACGGGATGCGGGCTGACTGAAAACGAGAATCTCAGGGTTGCCGCCCAAGGGGCGCCCCTGCTGCAAGTAAGGAGAGAATCATCGCAATGGACAAGAATCAGAGAAGAAGAGCGGCGCCGTCAGGAGGATATCGCACTGAACCGGGGCTTGCTCTGGGTCGGGGCGGCCATCCTGATGGAGCTGCTTTTGATGCTGGTCAATAAATACTATATCAACTACTACTCCACGGTGGAGTCCATCAATATGGTCTACGCCTTTGACGCGGGCCTGAAGGCGGTGCGCATCGTGGCGCTGATAGCCCTGGCGGCCTCCGCAGTGTGGTGCTTCCTGCGCTTCTCCCGGGAGGGGCGCACCGGCACCATGCCCCTGGTCCTGGTGGCCGCTTTCAGTGCGGTGACGGCCATCGCCCATATCACGATCTGTTTTAAGGACGCCGGCGTCCGCATGCTGTTCCTGCTGGTGCCTGCCTGGGCCGCCCTGGCGCTGGTGTACTACCTGTATCAGCGGGAGTTCTTTTACTCCGCCTTCTATACCGGTCTGGGCACCATGCTCCTGTGGATGCTGCGCCACAAGGACAGCACAGTGGACCCCTCCTCCTCCCGGCTGACTACGTACGTGTTCCTGGCCATCGTGGCCATCCTGATGGTGCTGGGGCTGGTGATGCTGCTCCAGGCCAGGAAGAACGGCGGCGTGTGGAGCCTGGCGGGCCGTGAGGTCCGTGTCCTTCCCGCAGAGGCTGGATATTCCCTGATCTTCCTGACCCTGGCCGTCAATGTGGTGGCGGTAGCCGCCGCCGCAGTGATGGGCGGAAATGTGGGCTACTATCTGATTTATGTGCTGGTGGCCTGGCTCTTCGCTCTGCTGGTGTATTACACCGTCAAAATGATGTAAGAGCGGCCTGAGGAAAAGTAAGGCTGCGGTGTGCTTTGACGCCTCCGTAGAAAAGTGTCAGGAGACGCCTATACTGTGCGGCCAGCAAGTGAAATGTGGAAATTTAAAGAGGGACTATCGGTGAAAAGCCGACAGTCCCTCTTTTTTGTGCTGCATTGGGCACAGATAGAGCCGGAATACAAGAAATGCCGGCTGTCAAAGGAGGCTTCTCCTGGCAGACGACCTTTCATTGTCCTTTTGGAAGATATTTCTTTTGTCAATGCTCATGTGCGGTAAAGAGCACATAAGGATTTGACAGACAGCCTCCCACTATTCCGGCTTAATGGGAATTTCAATTTGAGTGATATAATCGTCTATACTATCAATAACCAACTCATTGATCCCTGTTTCATAAGCATAGCCACACAGAGTTGTCCCTTGCTTTTTTGCATAGGCAAGGAGTTCTTTTGTATCTTTCGGGAAGCTTTTCCCAATTTCCCTTACAAAAGCCCTTAGGTATGTTCCGGCAGGCTGCAGATGCAGTCCTCTTTTGGAAACAGGAAAAGGCATTTCAATATATATGGCACTATACTCGCTGAATTTTCCTTGATATAAATGCTCCACTGGAAGCATGGCACCATAGGAAGCGTCATGCAGACGGCGAAGTTGGTGTTTTTTTGTTTCGGCAATGACCCGCTCAATTTCTTGTTCAAATGATAAGTTTTCAGCCATATCAACAGCCACCAAATAGCGGCTCTGCTTTTCCACAAGGCTGATTTCTGCAATATCCAAAGAGCGCAGCATATCCATATCCTGCTGCTGGTTGATCAGAATTTTTTGGATAGATCTCAAATGGGAAATGGTTTGATTTAATTCTGTGATTTTTTCTTGCAAAAGAGAAGCGAAGTTATCAATGGTACGGTTTTCCATAAATTGTTTGATTTCATCAAGAGATACATTTAACTCCCGCAGCATTAAAATTGTTTCCAGTGCCGCACTCTGCTGGTAGCTGTAATACCGATAGCCGTTTTCCTTAATACAGGCAGGTTTCAGCAGACCGATCTCATCATACCACATCAAAGTTTTTTTGTTGATTTCATGGAGCGCCGCAAACTGCCCTATGGTAAACAGTGCAGCTTTTTCTTTCAGCATTTTTGAAGATCCCCTTGACTGTACTGTTACTGTACGGTTTATTATATAAAATGTTCAGAGAAAAAACAAGGAGGATCTTTATTTATGCTGAGCGAGAACGCATACAGCCGCCCGGTAACATTAAAAATGTTTTGAGATTTGCTGTCCCGACTATCGTTATGACGGTATTCATGTCCTTTTTATACCATGGTGGACGGTCTGTTTGTATCCAATCTGATTGGTACAGATGCACTGTCCGCAGTCAATTTGACCGCCCCGATTATTTCACTGTTAACTGCCATCTCTACCATGCTTGCTACGGGTGGAAGCGCTGTCATTATGAGAAAGGTAGGGAGAGCAAAAAAGCAAAGGGAAGCAAATGAGGACTTCACATTTCTAATTGTTGTGAATGTGATTGTAGGGCTTGTCATGTCCGTTTTAGGTTATCTTGTCATGGACGGCATCTTTGGAAGCATGAACCTTTCGCCGGTTGTATTTGATCACTGCCACGATTATTTGAGCCGCTATTTGATTTTCACAATCCCTATCCTGCTGATGAATAACTTTACCCTTTATATGATCGCCGCCGGGAAGTCAGATCTTTCTATGGTCTGCTCCATTACAGGCGGCGTGTTGAATATGGTCTTGACTATGTTTTGATCGCTGTACTTGATATGGGGATTGCGGGGCGGCGATTGCCACCGGCTTGGGGTATTCTGTTACGGCGGTAGTGGGAATTGTGCTGTTTTCCAAGAAAAACAGCCTGCTTCATTTTGTAAAGCCGGTATGCCGGAGGAAAACTTTGTGGGAAGCTGCCACAAATGGCAGTTCGGAAATGGCGACCGCCTTAGTGACAGGTATAGTTACTATGATGTTTAACTGGACAATGCTGAAATATGTAGGGGAAAACGGCGTAGCAGCCATTACCATCATTATGTATGTGCTGATGTTCGCCACTTCTCTCTATACCGGCTATTCCTACGGAGTCGCGCCTATGATCAGTTTTTTACTATGGCGAACAAAATCATGGAAAATTAAAAAGCTGATACGTATGAGCTTGAAGATCATCAGCGTGATCGCTGCTGTGACCCTCATCGCTTCGCTGGTCGTTACAGAGCCGCTTGTCTCAGTGTTCGCCCGCCCAGATAACCCAGTATATGATTTGGCGGTTACAGGAAACCGTATCTGTTCCTTTGCCCTTATCTTTATCGGCTTTAATGTTTTTGCCAGCGGAATGTTTACGGCGTTATCCAACGGGCTGATCTCAGCGGTGCTTGCTTTTTCACGCTCCTTTTGTATTCATGGTGATCGCTATGCTGATACTTCCCGCACTCTTCGGCGTAACAGGTGTGTGGTTTGCGACACCCGCTGCGGAGTTTGCGGCGATCTGCCTATCTCTTATTATGTTTGGCAGATACCAAAAGAAATATGGATATTAACAGGAACGATCATTTATGATGTGGATTTTTGGAATTGTCTTGATTTCAGGCATGAAAGCGCTTTTATGCAAAGGGATTTTCGTTAGGAGGGTTTCTGCTGCTGTTTTGGATCAAAGGCAGACAGCTCCGATTTAACTCTGACGAGTGGGATAGCTTTTTCATTTCACTTCCGGAAAGAAAGCTGCAAAAGTATGTTATCTGTATCTATCTGGTGGCTGCTATGTTCTCTTCGTTTATCAGTTATTTCATTCTTGAGTTGACTGGATACCGGAATAGCATTGGAATAGCGATATTGATCTTTGCAGTTGGGGTACTGATCACAGCCTGCAAATGGCATACAAAAAGAAAGGGACTATCTGCTCAGACGGTATCGAGAAATACCAGACACGATCCTTGAAAGACAGAAGCAAGAAACGGAGGAAATAGAAAAAAGTGAGTGAACTGATTACTGAAGGGAATATCAGAAAGCAGACTGTTCTTGAAGCGCATAGCAGCTAAGGTGTTATGCGGGCGTCGGCTCGATCAGCATATTTGAAAGAATATTTGCTTGCCTTGGTTGCAATAGGAATGAGTTTGTCTGGCATTTCCCAGGAGCTTAAACTCAAAAGAGCCCAGTAAACAGCGGACCTGCCTGAGCCAGTCAGCACGGCAAGTAAATGGGGCTGCGCTCACCGCTGACAGCCCCGTCTGCCCTCGCCGCCTGCCAGGTGTGAGATCCAACTGGCCGATCTGTATCCTGCCCCGTGGATAAAACGGACAAAGACTCTTAGACCATCACTTATCTGTTCCATTGTTAATATGTGACATGTTAACGGGGAAATTGAGATCGCAGAGAGCGCCGTTCAGAGGAGCTGTTTTTGAATTGTGCGGCGGTAGAGGAGTGCGGCGGCAAAGCAGGAGATCAGCTCCGAGAGGGGAAAGGCGGCCCAGACCAGTGCCGGCTTCAGGGCCAGCAGAAGGGCAGCGGCGGGGAGCAGGAGCAGGATCTGGCGCAGCAGGGCCACCAGAAGAGACCAGCGGCTGCGGCCCAGGGATTGAAAGGCGGAGCAGAAGATAATGCTGGTCCCGGCGAAGAAAAAAAGGAGAGGGCGATGATCCGCAGAGCGGGGCCCCATGGCCAGGGCCTCGGGGCTCGCCCGGAAGGCGGAGCGGAGCAGGGGAGGCCAGCAGGGAGAGCAGCAGGGCCCCGGACAGGAGAGGACGGCGGTGAACTGCTGGCCAAAACGGACAGAGGCTGACACGCGCCGGGTGCCCCGGACCCGTAGTTATAGCTCAAAAAATAGGGATCAGGCCGCTGCTGATGCCGAATATGGGCATGAAGATAAAGGTCTGGAGCTTGAAGTAGGCGCCCAGTACAAAGACCGCGGACTCGGACCACCGGGTCAGCAGCTGGTTCAGCCCCAGGGACATGAAGCTGCTCAGCGACTGCATCACCACGGCGGGGGCGGCGACGCGGCCCATCTCAGCCAGCATTTCCCCCCGGGGGCGGAAGCCCCGCAGGCGGATGGGGAGCTGGCGCCGGAGGCGGTACACCAGCCAGAAGCCGATCAACGCGCCGGAGATCTGGCCGATGACCGTGGCTGCCGCGGCCCCCGCAACTCCAAGGTCCAGGACGAAGATGAAGATAGGGTCCAGGATCAGGTTGAGGATGGCACCCGAGCCCCTGCACGATCATGAAGCCGGCGGGCGGCCCATGGCCTGAAGAATGCGCTCCGTCAAAAACTGCATGCAGGTGCCGATGGACAGTCCGCAGCAGATCAGCAGGTACTGGGCCCCCTGCCGGGCGACGGAGGGGTCCTCTGTGGAGAGGCGCAGGAAGGGGGCGGCCCCTGTCAGGGCGAAGAGAAGGAAGAGGAGCCAGCAGAGTCCGTAAAGGAAAAACCCGTGGCAGACCGCAGAAGCAGCCTGTTCCTGGTCTCCCTCCCCCAGCCGGCGGGAGAAAATGGCGCTGAAGCCCACCCCGATGCCAGAGCAGAAGGCCACCAGCAGCATCTGGATGGGGTAGGCGTAAGAGAGGGCCAGAAAGGCCTCGTCGCTGTACTGGGCCACATAGACGCTGTCCACCAGATTGTAGACGGCGCTGATGAGCATGGACAGCATGATGGGCAGGGACATAGTCACCACCAAACGGGGCACCGGCATGGCGCCCAGCATACCGTCATTGGACTGCCGCACAGAGCTCTCACCTCCTGTTTTACCGATATGGGGCGGCATCATGGCAGGGAACGGGTGTAGCGCAGGTCCACGCAGATGGTGTCCGGCGGGAAGGGGATGTCCTCGTGGGTCCCGTCCCAGGCAAACCCCATTTTTTCGTAGAAGCGGCGGGCGTTTTCATTCTCCCGCAGGACAAAGAGAAAGACCTGAAGATAGCCCTGGCCGCTCAGGCGGCGGAGGACTTCCTCCATGAGCTTGGTGCCATAGCCCTTCCTTTTATGGTCTGGGTGGGTATAAAAGGAGATGATCTCTCCCCAGCCCTCATATCCTCGGGAGTTGAACTTGCACACCGTACCTGCCTGGAGACCTGCATCGATCCGGGCGGGGCCGAAGGTGGCACAGCAGACGGGAATATCCTCATCGTATAATAGAAGGAGTTGATTGCGATTTGTTTTCAGATTTTCCCGGAATGTGGGGACCCAGCGGTCATCGGTGATCTCCCGGGCCATGAAGTCGGCGGGGATGGCGCCGGCGTAGGTGGTCCGCCAGCCCAGGGCGTGGATCAGGGACAGGGCGGCGAACTGCTCCTCTGTGCGGGCCTCTTCAAAATGAAGGCGGGACATGGACAGCGCTCCTTTCAGAATGTTCTGCTCTACTGTCTTCGATTATATCCGTCCGATTCCCGGTTGGCAAGGAGGAAAGCGCCGCTGGGCCCCGCCGCCGAAGGGGGGCCGGCCCCGGAAGGCAGAAAAAACTGGACAGAAGGTGGAAATTGTACAAAAAGTCCTGAAAAAGGGGTGGAACGGGGGAAAAAGGCATACAATATATCCACCTTTTTGGAAAAAATGAGAGGTGAAAGAAGAATGAAATGGGAGGGAAATAAGAAAAAAAAAAGGAAAATTCCCCTTGCTTTTTTGGACAAATTCACATAGTATTAGAGCAGATACCCCCACAGCAGGTCCGCTGCGTTGAGATGGGGAAGCGGGTGGTGAGAATATGGAAATGGACTCCATTCAAAGGTAGCCGGCGCAGAGCAGGAGAGCCAGGAGCGCCGGGAGGCGGCCGCGGCGGAGAGCCGGCGGACCGTGGCTGAGGCCCGGAAGGCAGCTGAAGAGCTGCTGGAGGAGGCCCGCCGCCAGGCGGGGGCTGAGACCCGGCAGATGCTGGCCCGGGCGGAGGCGGACGCCGCGGAGGAGACGAAGACCATCCTGGCGGAGGCGGAGCAGCGCTGCCAGGCGCTGAAGCAGAGCGCCCGGACCCGTCTGGATCAGGCGGCGAAGCGCATCGTGGAAGGGGTAGTGAAGGGCTTATGGCGATCGTCAAAATGAAGCATCTGCGCCTGGCGGCCATGCAGTCGGACCGGGAGGCCCTGCTGCGGCTGCTTCAGGGGATGGGCTGCTTGGAGATCGAAGAGCCGTCGGTGGACTGGAGCGATCCGGAGTGGGCCGGGCTGAAGAGCCCGGACAGCGGGGCGCTCTCCGCCGCCCGGGAGGAGAAAAACGCAGCCCAGCACGCCCTGGAGGTGCTCAAGCGCTACGCAAAGGTGAAGGGGGCCTCCTGAGCCCCAGGCCGGTGGTCTCCCCCCAGCAGTTTTTTGAGGAGCAGGCGTACCGAAGCGCCCTGGAGACCGCCAGAGCCATCAATGATGGGGAGCGGGAGCTGGCGGCACTGAAGGCGGAGCGGGACAAGCGGGCTGCCCAGCGGCCTCCCTGGCACCGTGGATCCCCTGGAGCTCCCCCCTTGACACGGCCTCCACCCGGGAGGTGGAGGTGCAGTTCGGCACGGTATCGGCGGAGACCCCCTTCCCCCAGCTGGCGGGGGAGGTGCAGGCAGTGAGTGAGCTGGCCCAGTTGACGCTGGCCAGCGCAGACCGGGAAAACCAGTATCTGCTGCTGATCTGCCACCGCTCCGCCTTGGACGAGGTGCTGGAGAAGCTGAAGGAGCACGGCTGGTCCCGGGCAGTGTTCCGGGATCTGACAGGCACGGCGGCAGACAACGACCGCCGGCTGGAGCAGGAGATGGAGGAGCTGTCTCAGCGCAGGGCGGAGCAGGAGCAGCTGAACATGGTCACGAACATGGTCACGGAGATGTACTGCCTGCTTACGGCACGGTGGACCCAAACCCCTGATGGCGCCCCTTTTTATCCTGTTTTACGGCATCATGATGGCGGACATGGGCTACGGCCTTGTGATGATGATCGCGGCGCTCGTCGCGCTCGGCAAGATGAAACCGAAACGCGGCAGCAAGTATTTCTGCGAGCTGCTGCTCGCCTGCGGCGTGTCGACGTTCCTGCTCGGCATCGTGACGGGCGGCTTCTTCGGCAACGCCGTGCCGACGATCGTGAACATGTTCGGCCACGACGTCAAGCTCGGCATCCTGACAAGCCCGCTGCTCGACCCGCTGACCGATACGACGACGATCCTCGTCGGCGCTATGGTGCTCGGCTTTATCCAGCTCGTGACCGGCATGATCGTGAACATGGTCATGGAGTGCCGTCAGGGCAAGGTCGGCGACGCGATCTTCAACGAGGGCACATGGCTGGTCCTGTTTGCGGGACTTGCGCTGTATGTGCTCAAGATCGGCAACATCGCCGGTGTCCCGGTCGTGCTGTGCATCGGCGGTCTGATGCTGATCTACGGCTCCGGCCGTGAGGCCAAGGGCTTCGGCAAGGTCACGGCCGTGTTCGGCGCGCTCTACAACGGGCTGACCGGCTGGTTCGGCGACATTCTCTCGTATTCCCGACTCATGGCTCTGATGCTGGCCGGCAGCGTCATCGCGCAGGTGTTCAACACCCTCGCTGCGATGCCGTCGAGCGGCGGCGTGACGGTCGTGTCGATGCTGATCTTTATCATCATCTTCCTGTTGGGCCATCTGCTCAACTTCGGCCTGAACCTGCTCGGCTGCTTCGTGCATGACCTGCGTCTGCAGTGCCTGGAGTTCTTCGGCAAGTTCTATGTCGACGGCGGCAAACCGTTCCGCCCGCTCGAGATCAACACGCGCTATGTCGACGTGGAAAATCATAATTTCTAAACATTCGTATTCAAGAGATATTTAAGGAGGAAAATGAAAATGGCATTTCTCGAATCCATCGGTGGTCTGGCTCTCGGCCTTCTCGGCGCTGCGCTCGCAGCGGCTCTCGCGTGCATTGGCTCTGCAAAGGGCACCGGCATCGCCGGTGAGGCCGGCGCAGGTCTCGTCTCGGAGGATCCCAGCAAGTTCGGTAAAGCGATGATCATGCAGGTCATCCCGGGCACCCAGGGCCTGTACGGCTTCGTTATCTGGTTCCTGGCTCAGAGCCAGATCTTCGCTGCCAACGCTGCCGCTCCGCTGACTGTGGCGCAGGGCCTGCAGTACTTCGCAGCCTGCCTGCCGATCGCACTCGGCGGTCTGATCTCCGCTATCGCTCAGGGCAAGGTCGCTGCCGCGTCCCTGAACATCCTGGCCAAGAAGCCCGATGACTGGTCCAAGGGCATGATCTTCTGCATCACGGTCGAGTTCTACGCCATCCTCTGCCTGCTGGCATCCTTCCTGATGCTCAACGGCTTGAAGTAATCCCCATCCTCTTCCGACAGAAGGGAACAAAGATCTATGAATGGTATTGAAAAAATCACCGGCCGCATCGAGGCGGACGCGCAGGAGCAGGCAAAGGCCATCGCGGCCGAAGCCGAGGCCAAGTGCGCCGAGATCCGCGCCGATTATGACAAACAGGCGCAGGACCAGTACTGGGCCCGCGTCCGTGACGGTGTGAAAGCGTGCGAGGACCGCGTGCAGCGCATGGGCCGTCTGGCGGAAATGGAAGCCAGAAAGAGTGTCCTTGCGCTCAAGCAGGAGATGGTCGATGCGGCGTTTGCCGCCGCGCTCGACAAGATCTGCGCCATGCCGCAGGCGGACTACGTGGCGTATCTGGCCAAGCTCGCAGCACAGGCCGCGACGACCGGCACCGAAACTCTGGTGTTCAACGCCAAGGATCAGGCCGCGTGCGGTCAGGCGGTCGTGGATGCTGCCAATGCGCTGCTCTCGCAGCAGGGCAAGCCCGGCCGGCTCACCATGAGCCCGACCACGCGTGACCTGCGCGCCGGGTTTGTGCTCCAGCAGGGAGATATCGAGGTCAACTGCGCAGTGGAGACGATTGCAGAGCTCTGCCGCAGTGATCTGGCTGCTCAGGTCGCCGAGGTCTTGTTCGGCGCGTGACCTGCCCCGCCCCGCGCGGGGGAACGAATTATCCTATATGGGGCGCAGAGTGCTGCGCCGCATGAGGGAGGAACCGAATTGTCTAAAGTAAAAGATACGAATTACCTTGCGATTACGGCAATGCTGGCAGCCCGCGAGACCAAAATGCTCTCCGCTGAGCGTATGGAGCGCATGATCGATGCGCCCACGAATGACGAAGCGGCCAAGATCCTGGAGGAATGCGGCTATGGCGACCTGAGCGGCTTGTCCGCAAAGGCGGCCGGCGCTGCGCTCGAGGCGCACATCGCGGCGCTGTTCGATGAGGTCGAGGGCATGGTCCCGGAGGCGCAGCTCGTGCAGCTGTTCCGCCTCAAGTATGACTATCACAATGCCAAGGCGCTCATCAAGGCGCAGGCCATGGGCGTGGAGTGCGATGCGATTCTGTCGCAGCGCGGCACCATCCCACCGCAGAAGCTGCACGCCGCGTTCTATGAAGAGGACTACCGTGACATTCCGTCCGTTCTGGCGCAGGCCATGGTCAGCGCTGCTGCAATCCTGGCGCACACGGCCAATCCGCAGGCGGCGGACTTCGAGCTCGACCGCGCGTATTTTGCGCAGATGCTCGATCTGGCCAACGGACTGAGCGACGGCGGCTTTGCCAGAGACTATGTGCAGCTGCAGATCGACAGCGCAAACCTGCGCGCTGCCGTGCGCACGCGCCGCATGGCCAAGGATGAGGACTTTCTCAAGACCGCGCTCATCCCGGGCGGCACGATCGGTACGGACCGCGTGCTCGCGGCGTTCGACTCGGCCGAGGCGCTCACGGCGCTCTACGGCAACACGTGGCTGGGCAATGCGGCGGCTGCCGGCGCGGCAGCCATGAGCGGCGGCGCGCTGACGGCGTTTGAGCTGCTGTGTGACAACGCGCTCATGGACTACATCCGCGCGGCCAAGCTGCGCAGCTTCGGTGCGGCGCATGTGACCGCTTATCTCGCCGCCATGGAAAACGAGACCACGGCCGCCAGAATGATCCTGACGGGCAGACTCGCCGGGCTTCAGCCCGCGGTCATCCGGGAAAGGCTGCGTGAGACTTATGCTTAAAATTGCAGTTGTCGGCGGTGCGGAGACCGTCATGGGCTTCAAGGCGCTCGGCCTCGAGGCCTGCCCGGTCGCCAATGCCGAGGAGGCGCGCGAAACACTGCGCCGCCTGACGAAAGACTCTGAGGACTACGCCATCATCTATGTCGAAGAGAATCTGGCGCAGGAGCTTCAGCATGAGATCGACAAATTCAAAGATGTTCCCAAGCCGGCCATCATCCTGATCCCCGGCAGGGAAGGCCCCCTCGGCCTCGGCCAGACCGCGCTCAAGGCGGCCGTCGAGCGAGCGGTTGGCTCCGATATCCTTTAAGGAAAGGAAGAATGAAATTGAGCGGAACCATTACAAAAGTTTCTGGTCCGCTGGTCGTGGCGAACGGCCTTGCCGATGCCAACGTTTCCGACGTTGTGCGTGTCGGTGAGCAGCGCCTGATCGGCGAGATCCTGAATATGACCGGCGACAGCGCGTCCATCCAGGTCTACGAGGAGACCTCGGGCCTTGGCCCCGGCGCGAAAGTCGAGACTACCGGTATGCCGCTGTCCGTGGAGCTTGGCCCCGGCATGCTGGAGAATATCTATGACGGTATCCAGCGCCCGCTGCCCGAGATCCGCGACCTGACCGGCTCCAACATCACCCGCGGTATCGAGGTGCCCGCGCTCAACCGCGAGCGCGT
>VOFB01002866.1_pt1 | contig 35501 bp, 60 predicted proteins | sample 5384141 | NCBI WGS metagenome assembly VOFB01 (sample SAMN12384721, study PRJNA508395) | human gut metagenome | isolation source: healthy gut A | host: Homo sapiens | reverse complement strand
TCGGCATAGTCGCGAGTGATGGCCTCGCCCAGCTCGCGCACGCGTATCGCCAGATCCTGCTCGGGAGAAAAGTATCTCTGAGATGTCGTTATGCACGTGAACCACTTTCTTTTGCCCGCAGCGCGCGCCTCGCGCAAACGCCGCAGCGCTCTTTAATCGCAGTCCAGTTTACCAAAGACCTTTTCGAACAGCCGTAAGACAGCAACGCCACAAATTATGTGCGCTAATTGTCATCGAGCCGCTTAAAGGGCCGCATCGATACTGGCGGCATGCCAGAGCCCGGCGTCACGCAACCGCAAGACTCAGCCAACATTGATCGCTTAGCATTCTGCGGCCTCGGCGTTCACGAGGTCGGGGAATTCCTTGATGAGGCGTGTCGCAGGCAGGTTGATGATAGTGTCAAGGGCGCCGTCGTAGTGGGTCAACGAGCGCCGCCCCCTCACCTTGATGGCGGGCGCCGGCCTTGTCGAAGGACTCGCCCTTGCGCAGGTAGTCGGTGATTTCGTCGGTCAGGTCGCGGAAGGTCACATGGCTTATGTCGGCGAAGGTGCGGAAGCCTAGCGACACGTCCTTTCGCATTAGGGGCGGCCACCATCCAGACGGACACGGCCGTGATGACCTCGTGGGTGCGGCCGGACAACGAACGCAGCATGTGCTTGCCGTCTGAGGCGCTACGGGGTTGCCGAAGATCTTGCCATCGAGCACGACCATGGTGTGGCGCCGATGACGATGAGCATGCCGGTGTAGTTCTCGGCCAGCACCTCCTTGAATGACCGCGCCGGCCTTGCGCTCGGCGAGCTTTGGCGGCCTCTTCGGGGTCGGCGGCCAACGGGCTCCAGCGACTGTCCACCGCGTCACGGGAGTGCGCACCGTGAACTTCACGCCGGCCGCATTCAGAAGCTCGCGGCGGCGCGGGCTGCTGGAGGCGAGGGATCACTCAAAGCTAGGCGCAGCCGCAACTTCCGCTTCCTCTTCCACAGCCTGCTTCAGCTCGTCGGCGACCACCTTCGCGGGCAACTTCGTTGGCAAATTCGTCGGTTCTTCTTCAGTCATGCTTCTTCCTTCTTGCTCGGAAATAGGCCATGGGCTCCACAAGGACACCCCGCTTGTTCGCGCTCACGGCCAGATCATACTGGATATTGGCCACATACCCGCTGTTGGGCGCGCCATTCGCGAAGCCAGCGAGCACGGCTTCCACGCTAGCGGCTTCCACCCGCGCATCCGGGCCGAGCATCGCTTCCAAAGACGCAGCACCGCGCGACGCTGCAGCGGGCGCTCCGCTTTTCCAAAGCGGGCAGAAGGCGGAAGCCTCCTCGAGCGGTCGATGCCGAAGGTGTCGTCCTCGGCCACCCATTCCGTGGACTCTCGGCCAGCTTTTTCGGCCATGTTCTGCAGCATGTCGTCCTCGTCGGCGATGAGGTTCATCGAGCGGGTCAGCACCTCGGGCAGCGCACTGTTCCATTCCTGGCCACCGGCACGATCTTGTGGCGCACATAGGCGCGGAAGCGGTCGGTGTGGCGTTGGTGGCGTCCCTCGCGCCAAGCGCGCCGGACCTCGCGAATGCACGGTCTCCCCGCCGACTCGCGAGCGGAGAGGTAGTCGTGCAGCTCGTCGCGGGTGATGTCGAGCAGGGGCGCACCACGGTCCGTTGCGGTAGAGCATGCTGCGGAAGCCGCCCGGACCGGTGCCCACGATGGAGCGCATGTGAAGTTCTCGATGCGGTCGTCGGCGGTATGGGCCGTGAAGATGCGCGCCTCGGAGAGGGGGCGTCCCTCGTGCTGGCACATCGAGCGCAGCGCCCTCGTTGGCGGCCAGGTAGCGCTCGCGCCGGGCCACGGCTTCCACGTTCTCGCGGCTGCGCTCGGCTTCGGCAGCGATGTCGATGGAGCAGATGAACAGCGGATGTCCAGCGCCTCGGCCAAAGCCGCCACGAAGCGCTCGTCGGCATCGGCGTCCTCGCCGCAACTGGTGGTTCACGTGCAGCATGGCCACCGGTCCCACATCCCGCCTCGCGCAGGGCAGCGCCCTACGCCAGCGCCGTGGAATCGGAGCCGCCGGACACCATGAGCAGCACAGCGGCATCGGGCGCCACCAAGTCGTGAGCTGCGATGGCGGCACGGGCGCTTTTCGAGGGTTCCTTCAATCAAGTCAGTCATTTTCCCTTCCTTCTTCTTGCAACTCACCGGGGCCGGGGCGCGGGGTAAGTCGCTCAAACAGTCTCGCTCGGCAAACAGTCCACTCGTTTCTCGGTGGCGCACCACCCCGTGCCCCTCCGCGCCTGTCTTCCCGTTCCAGCATGACGATGGATTCTACGTGGTCGGTGTGGGGGAACATGTCCACCGACCGGATGGCGCGCATCTCGTAGCCGCTCTTCACCAGCTGGCGCACGTCGCGGGCCTGGGTTGCGGGGTTGCACGAGATGCCAGACGATGCGCTCGGGGCAAGCGCCGCAGCGCCCGCGAGGAACTCGGGCGTGGAACCGGCCCGCGGCGGATCCATGAGCAGGACGAGGGCTGCGGACGCTCCTCCGATGCTGCAAGCTCCTTCATGAAAGCGGTGGCGTCCTGCGCCACGAACTCGGCGTTTTCCACACCGTTGTGGCGGGCGTTGTTGGCGGCGTCGCGGATGGCCGCCTCCACGGAATCGACGCCGATAACGCGGGCCGCCCCACGGCTCGCGGCCACCAGCCCAATGGTGCCTGTGCCGCAATAGGCGTCGATAACCGTCTCGACGCCCGTAAGATTCGCCAAGCGGATGGCCTCGTCGTAAAGCACCTCGGTTACTGCGTGGCGTTCACCTGGTAGAACGACTGCGACGAGATGCGGAACGTGGTCCGCACAGCGTGTCCAAGATGAATCCGGGGCCGAAAGAGCACGCGCTCCTTGTCGCCCAAGATGACATTGGTCTGGCGCGCGTTCACGTTCTGCACGATGGTGGTCACCTCGGGCACGCGGCGCGCAAGCTCGCGGCAGAAGGCCTTCGACGCGGGAAACTCCTCGCCGTTGGTCACCACGGTGACGAGCACTTCTCCGCTCTTATGGCCCACGCACCACGGCGTGGCGCACGAAGCCGGCGCCGGTGTCCTCGTTGTAGGGGCTCCATGTTCCAGCGGGCCATGATGTCGCGGATGGCGAGCGTCACCTTCTTGGCCGTCTCGTTTTCGATGGCGCACGTATCGGTGGGAATGAGCCGGTGGGTGCCGGTCTCGTACATGCCCGTGAGGATGTCGGCGCAGGCGAGTTTGGCATCCTTTCCCTTGCGCTTTGCGCCCTTGGCTGGGGCGTAAGGGAGATCACCTTGTTGCGGTAATGGAAAGGGGATCGTTCATTCCCAGGATGGGCAGCAGGGCGTCGGCAGGGGCGATGCCTTCGAAAAGCGGGCCACCTGCTGTTCCTTCGCGGACAGTTGGTCCGCATAGGGCACGTCAACCGGCTGCAGCCGCCGCAACGTCCGAAGGCGGGACAGGGCGCACGACAAGCCCTTCCCGCATCCTTGGTGGTCTGGGACAAGGGCGACCAGGTCGCCCCTACGGGGGCTTTGACGCTCGTCGCGCCCCCTTCCCCCTACGCGCCTGGGGCAGGGGGCGACCGAGGTTGCCCCCTGCGGGATCGGCCCCGGGCGTTTAAGGCGCGGCCGGTTGGCCCGGAGCGCTTTGGGTTCAGGGGCGGTTACTGGTGCGTTTCGGGTTGTTGTCATGTTTTCTCGTCATGGCCTCATTTTGACATAATGGGGCCACAGGAAAAAGGCACTTATGAACTTCATCATTCGCTGGATCGTCACCGCCATCTCCGTCGCCGCCGCCGTGTGGCTCGTGCCGGGCATCGAGATCTTGAGCAACAGCGCATCCTGGGTGGGCATCGTGTTCTTCGCACTCATTCTGTCGCTCATCAACATGTCCATCAAGCCGATTCTGCCTGATCCTCTCGCTGCCGGTGACCGTGCTCACCCTGGGCATCTTCTATCTCGTGGTGAACACGCTTCTGCTCTACATCGCCGCGTGGCTCGCCAACGGGCTGTTCGGCGCCGGCTTCTACATCGCCAGCTTCGGCAGCGCCTTTGTGGCCTCCATCGTCATCTCGCTGGTGTCCGCCCTCGTCAACGGCCTCATCGGCAACGACGCGTAATCTCAGCTGCAGCCCCAGCGCTTGCGGCAACCCGTAGCCAGGGAGGGCATTTTGCCAGGCACCCCAGCGTGTTCCGACATTTTCAGGCCTCGGGCTGCAGGTCTTTTCTGCGCCAAGCATATCAAAAGACGCTGACCAGGCGTTTCTCTGAGAAAGAAAAAGTTAAATGATGTTTACACCGTAGCCCGGGAGGGGATAATGCCAGACTTGTTGGAGAGAGCTGGCAAAATCCCCCTCTCGGGCTACGTTTTCGAACTCTTACCATCGGCGCAACCCTTCGCGCGCCGCCTCATCGCATGTCGCCCTACTCCGAGCGCAGGGCCTCGACCGGGTCTTTGCGGGCGGCGGCCATGGCGAACAGGCCGGCGACAAACGACAGGAACACGCTGATGGCCACGAGGATCGCTCCGGCCACCGGCGGCGGCATGGCGATGTCGGGCACGTCCAAAAGCCCGTACACAATGGCGTTGACCGGAATGCACACGAGCGCCACCACCCCTACGCCGATAAGGCCCGCCGTCAGGCCCTCGATGATGGTCTCGGCGTTGAACACCCGCGAGATGTCGCCCTTGCTCGCGCCCATGGCGCGCAGGATACCGATTTCCTTCTTGCGTTCGAGCACGCTGATGTAGGTGATGATGCCGATCATGATGGACGACACCACGAGCGATATGGCCACGAACGCGATGAGCACGTAGCTGATCATGTCCACGATCGTCGTGACCGATTTCATGAGCGTGCCCACGAAATCCGTGTAGGAGACTTTCTTGTCGTCCTGCCCCGAGGCCACCATGCGGTCGTTGTAATCGTCCAGAATGGCGATGACCTGCTGCTTGTCCTCGAAATTATCCGGATAAATGTCGATCTGCGAGGGCTTAGAAATTCCGCGTAGCCCAACTTGCTCAGGTTCGCATCGAAGGACCGCGTCCCATTGCTCATGAGCGACATGATGAGCTCGGTCAGCTCCTCTTCGGTCATCTTCATTTGGAAGGCGTTCTGGAAAGCGCCGGTATCCACGGACATGGCCAGAGGTGCTCGCCGCCATGTCGCCCATCACCTTCTGCACCGAGGCCTGGGTCTTGGCGGTGATCGTGGCCATGACCTGCTCCATGTAGGCTTTCATGGAAGATTCCAGGGCTGCGGAGATCTTCGTTGCCATCTCCTTCTGCAGGGCGTTGGCATCGACGATCTGCGCCGCGTACTGCCCCATAATGGCCTGCAGCTCGGGGGCTTTGGGCGTAGGACTCCAGCGTCGACTGCGCCAGCGTCTGGAAGTCCGGCGGCGTGCCCGACGCCGCGGCCTGGGCATAGGCGGCGCCGGGGCCTGGGTGTAGCCGGCCAGCGCCGCGCCCATCATCGCCCATGGCGTCGCTGTTGAAGGCGGAGGTCACATCCAGGTTCAACGCACTTGCATCGAGCCCGGCATCGCCGGCAGATCGCTCGCCGACATCCCTCGCCCAGCGCGCTCGTGTCCATGTTCAACTTCGACTCATCGAACTTGAAGGCGTTCTGCAACGCCTCCTCGTCGATGCTGAACAGGTTTTCCATAGAGAAATCCGAGCCCGATTCCTCTTCCTCGGTGAAATCCTTGCCGTTGAACACGTCGATGGTCGGGTAATTCAGCTGCTCCTGCACGATGGCGGTCTCGGAGGCCTGCTCGATCAGATGGCGCGTCAGCTCGGGCGTGTAGTAGATGCCCATGGAAAGCGCCGTGGCCTTCGCGTCCGGCCGCGGCTGCACGATGCCGACGATTTTCAGCTCCTCGCCGGCGTCCACGAGCCCCTTCATGTACTCCTCGTCGCCGGTTTTGTCGACCCAGACCTTGTTCTCCTCGTCGCAGGTGTAGAAGTCGGCGGCGGGCACCATCTTCAGCGACACGCCCATGATCTCGTCGTAGGTGAACGTGAGGTTGTCGTCAGGGCTTTCCACGTCCTCCTCGTTCATGAACTGGTCGATCATGTCCTCGAGCACCGCGTGATCGCGCAGCCCCAGGGCATAGCTCACCAGATCGGGCACCGTTCCGTTCGCGGTCAGCACCACGACGCACTCGTTGTAGGCGGAAGGCCACCGGCCCGCCTTCACGTCGTACTGCTCTTCCACAATGGCGGTGTTGCCCATCATCTCGCTGAACACATCGGTGGAGTACATGGACGACATGAGCGCGTTGGACGAACCGGAGCCCATACCGAAGGCGGAGAACGTCGTGTCCGGATTGATCTGGCGCACCCCGTCCTCGGTGTTGCCGTCGAAGATCTGGGGCACCACGTTGTAGGAGTACTCGATGGAGTTCACGTAGCTGTTGATGTCGCCGCCGTTCTCGTCGAGGAACAGCTTGAGCGAGGCGAGGTCGTTGTTCTCAGGCTTGCGAACATATCGGTGACCATGCGCGTCTCGGGCACGTTGCCGTCGGCGGCCGGTCGTTCTCGTCCCCGTTCTTGCCACCTTGAAGGCCCATTTCCGCAAGCGGGTCGTCGCCGGTGCCCTCGCCCGTCGCATCTCCCCCCGTCGCCCGTGCTCCCATCGGCGGCCATGCCCATGAGCGCCGTCATGTCGAAGCCCGTGGACATGATCTGCAGCGGGTACACCGACAGCGTCTCCTCCTCGGTGCGCTCGATGTAGTTGTCCGCCGTTGGCGAGCGCGAGTATGGCCGCAATGCCGATGATGCCGATGGAGCCGGCGAAGGCCGTCATGATGGTGCGGCCCTTCTTGGTCATAAGGTTGTTCGCCGACAGCGCGAGCGCCGTGGAGAAAGCTCATCGAGGTCTTGCGGATGGGCTTGCGCGAGGCGTGCATCTCCTCTTCCGTGGGGAAGTAGGGATCGGTATCCGAGCGGATGACGCCGTCGGCGAGGATGTTCACCGTGCGCGTGGCGTACTCGGCCGCCAGCTCCGGGTTGTGGTGACCATGATGACCAGGCGATCCTGTGGCGATCTGCGTGAGCAGGTCCATGATCTGCACCGAGGTATGGGAGTCAGGGCGCCGGTGGGCTCGTCGGCCAGCACGATCTCCGGATCGTTGATGAGCGCGCGGGCGATGGCCACGCGCATCTGGCCGCCCGAGAGCTGGCTCGGCTTGTTCAAATGCTCCGGTCAGCCCACGGATGCCAGGCCTCCTTGGCGCGGCGGGTGCGCTCGGCCTTCCCCACGCCCGAGCGTCAGCGCCAGCTCCACGTTCTGCAGGATGGTCTGGTGCGGGATGAGGTTGTAGCTCTGGAACACAGAACCCGATGCGGTTGTTGCGGAAAGTGTCCCAAGTCGCGGTCCTTCGTAGCGGTGGGTGGAAATGCCGTCGACGATCATGTCGCCAGAGTCGTAGTGGTCAAGACCTCCCATCACGTTCAAAAGCGTCGTCTTGCCCGAGCCCGACGGCGCCCAGAATCGCCACGAACTTCGTTGTCGCGGAACGAGATGGAGACGTCGTTCAAGGCCACCTGGGTGAAGTCGCCCGTCGTGTAGGACTTGCAGATATTCTTGAGCTGCAGCATGCGCGCATTCCCTTTCCTTCAATTCTCGGGAGCCATTATGAAGGTGCGGCGGTGCGCGCCGTCTGGCGCTTTCGTTAAAAGCGGGTTATTTGCATAGATTTGCCACGAAGATTAAGCGGTTTCGCGGTATCCTGTCATGCGGTTCACCAAGAAGCGTCGGCGTTCCCCGCCGGCTGCGCGGATGCAGGCCCCGCCCAACGCCCCGTTGCGCCAGGCGGCATCGCGCCGACCAACGAAAAGGATTTTCATGGACGCCAAGGTCTACGAGCTCATCAACGACCAGATCAACGAGCTGCACTCCGCCTACCTGTACCTCTCCTTCGCCGACTACTACGAGGAGGGGCCTGTCCGGCTACGCTAACTACTTCGAGATCCAGGCTCAGGAAGAGGCGCGATCACGCGATGATCTTCCGCAACTACCTGCATGAGAACGGCGAGGCCGTGAAGCTTCTGGCCATCGACATGCCCGACAAGACCTTCGCGAACTTCCTGGAGCCGCTCGAGGCCGCCATGGAGCACGAGAAGTACGTGACCTCGCTCATCAACGACATCTACACCCGCGGCGCTCGGGCCCACGACTACCGCGCCCAGAAGTTCCTCGGCTGGTTCATCGACGAGCAGCTGGAGGAAGAGACAACGCCGACACCATGATCACCAACATGAAGCTGTTCGGCGGCGACCCGAAGGGCCTGTACGACCTGGATCAGGCCTGCGCCGCCCGCACGTCTACACCGTGCCGAGCCCCCTGGCCGGCGTAGGCCGCCGAGCTTGCCACCCTTTGGAACGCATCCTGTTACATGCTTGCTGCGGACCGTGCTCCTTGGAGCCGGTCCGCATTTACGCTCGGAAGGGGTGGAACCCGTCGTGTTCTACGCGAACTCGAACATCCACCCTGCCGAAGAATACGCCCGCCGCCTGGCTACCCTGCGCGAATGGGCCGCGGACGCCGACGTGGAAGTCGTGGAAGGCGCCACCGACCCCGAGGCTTGGGGGCCTGCCGGCCCGCATAGGCGACGCTGCCGAAGCCAAGTTCGGCGTCATCGCCAACGAAGAGCGATCTTGAGGAGGAAGCCTCTTTGGGGCAAATCCCGTAGGGGCGACCTTGGTCGCCCTCATCAAGCAAGTCAACCGTGCTCGATGAGGGCGGCGCAAGCCCCGCCCTACGGAAGGGCGTACGACAGCGCGTCGGGCCCGCGAGGCCCGCTGCCGGGCTTGCTACCGCCTGCGCTTTGGAAGAAGCCGCGCGCTACGCCCGCGAGCACGGCTTCGCTGCCGCCAACACCACGCTTTCGTGAGCCCCTACCGAGTACACCCGCATCATCCGCGAAAGAGCTGGAGCGCGCCTGCGCCCGCGAGGGATCATCAAGGCCTGCTTCGCAGACTACCGCCCTTCTACGAGGCCACCCGGCGCTCGCGCGCGAGGGCGGCATGTACCGCCAGAACTACTGCGGCTGCCTTCCCGCTTCTCCGACGCCGAGGCCGCCGCCGAGCCGCGAAGCGTCGCGCCGCCCGACGAGCCGCCCGCGAAGCGAGCTTGCAGCCCATGCCGACAGAGCGCGCTGCCGCCGAAGCCGAACGCGCCCGCACCCGCGCCGAGAAGCAGGCCTACGCCGACAAGCAGGCCAAAAAGCGCGCCATTCTCAAAGCCCTGCGCGAGCAGCATGGTAGCCGCATCTCTCGTGGCGTCTTGCCGTGATTGCCTTTCTCCTACGGTTTGCCTATCGTTGTCTGGGGAAGCCTGACCAATGGTCTATGATGCGGTGATCTATCCGCACGCGAAGGAAGGACGCGATGCCCAGCATTCGCCTAACCCATCCCGAAAGCTCTCCCCAACGCCGCTGCGGCGGCGGCCAAGGTGTCGCCCGAAAGTCCGGGAACTCATCAAGCGCTCCGGCAAAAAGCCCGTGCGCGAGTACACCTTGGGCGAGGAGATCTTCAACGCCGTCACCCATGGCGTAGGGGCGGGCCTGGCCGTGGCGGCCCTCGTGCTTCTCATCGTGAAGTCGGTGGCCGATGGCGGCGGCATCGCTTTTAGCAGCGGCCCTCGTGTACGGCATCGCGCAGTTGCTGGGTACCTTATGTCCACGCTGTACCACGCGCTGGCAGCAGAACGCGCCAAACGCGTGTTCAAAGTGCTCGACCATTCCGGCATCTACCTGCTCATCGCCGGCACCTACACCTGCTGCCTCATCACCTTGGGACATGTGGGCGGCATCTGGCTCGCCGCCTTCGTCTGGGCCGTCTCACTTGTCGGCATCGCCTTTGAAGCCTTCTGGACCTACTCGTCCCCGTTGGATATCGGCCGTGCTTTACGTGGCGCTCGGCTGGTCCATCGTGTTCTTCATCCGACGCTGTTCGCCGAGCTGGCCCCCGCAGGCTTCTGGCTCTGGTTGCCGGCGGCATCAGCTATACCGTGGGCGCCGTGTTCTACATCTTCAAAAAGGTGCGTTACATGCACTCGATTTTCACCTGTTCGTGCTGGCCGCCAGCTGCCTGCAGTTCTTCAGCGTGTATTTCTTCGTGATTTAGCGCTGCAGCTCGGTGTGCGCGGCGCGCAGGGCGGCGATTCGCGGCCCCAGCCGGAAAGATCGTCCTGAGGCGTTTCCAGGAAGAAGGGCAGATCGCGTGGGCCGGGTGGTTCGTCACGGCAGCGAGCGCGTCAAAGCCGATGCAGCCCTCGCCGATGGGGGGCGTGGCGGTCCTTGTGGGCGCCGAGCGGGTTCTTCGAGTCGTTCAAGTGGATGGCGCGCAGGCGGTCGAGCCCAATCACGCGATCGAACTCCTCCAACACGCCGTCAGATCGCCGGCGATGTTGTAGCCGCCGTCCCACACGTGGCAGGTGTCCAGGCACACGCCCACTTTCTCGTCAATTCCACGGCGTCGATGATGGCGGCCAGCTCTTCAAAACGGCCGCCGACCTCCGTGCCCTTGCCCGCCATGGTTTCAAGCAGCAGCGTGGTGGACTGCTCGGGCGCAATCACCTGATTCAGCGCATCGGCGATGAGCGCGATGCCCGTCTCGGCGCCTTGGCCCACATGGCAGCCCGGATGCATGTTGTACAGCTGGCCGGGGGTGTTTTCCATACGCATGAGGTCGTCGGTTAAGAGCTCGATGGCAAAGGCGCGCGTCTCGGGCTTGGCCGCTGCCGGGTTCATGGTGTAGGGCGCATGGGCCAGAAACGTCGTGATCCCGTGGGCGCCCGCGAACTCGTGGAACGCAGCCACATCGGCCGGATCGATGGCCTGGCCTTGCCGCCGCGCGGTTGCGCGTGAAGAACTGGAACGTGTTCCCATCGATGGAGGCCGCATCTGGGCCATCTTCAGATACCCCTTGGCGCTGGACAAATGACAACCGATGGTGAACACGGACTCATCCTTTCGACGAAGCTAACGCAGCGCTGGCCAGTATACGCCAACGAGCCGCATCGTCGCGCGCTTTCCAGAAAACCCATAGCCTCTACAACGCGGGGACGCGATGTCGGAACCGCAATGCGCGTCGCTATATTCTCGCCCTCGCCTGCGAGGCAATCCGAAAGTCAATTTGGGCAAGAATTTCGAGTTGTTAGACATTTCGATTCATCCAGCACCTGCCAGTAGCGCCGAAAACACCGAAAAAGCCGCATCGATGCCTGAAGAGACCTAAATCGTTCCATAAATCCATTTGCCGCACCCCTGAAAGTCTAACAACTCGATTTTTTGCCACAATCTGTCCTGCAAATTGCTCGAGAAGACCGACGAGGGTCGCAAAGGATCGAGCGAGCGTTCCGCAATCGGAGAAAAGAGCTTCGCCCCCTGACCGAGGCATGATAGGCATATTCAAGGAGATCATCACGCTGTTCGTCATCGTGGGGTGGGCTACGCCGCGAAGAGCTACGCTTCATGAACGACGAGTTCGACCGCATGCTCTCGAAGCTGGTCATCAACATTGCGTTGCCGGGCATGATCTTGGGCTCGGTGCTCACGGCCACGAGCTGCCCACAAGCGGAAGTTAATGGTTTGTGCCTGGGGCTTTCCGTGGCGAGTACTTTTGTCATGTTCGCCGTGGCCTACGGGTTCACGCTGCTTCTGCGCATTCCCGACGGGCACCGGGGCGTGTACCAGTTCATGCTCTGCTTCGGCAATGTCGGGTTCATCGGGTATCCGGTGCTCTCGGCCATCTTCGGCCCCGATATGCGCTCGTGTACGCCGCCGTGTTCAATCTGCCCTTCAACTTCTTCGTGTTCACCGTGGGCGCTGGTTTCTCACCCAGGATATTGATGGCGACGTAAAGGTGCAAACCAGCTGCAGCGCACTTTCGTCACACCGGTCATGCTGTCATGCGTGGCGGCGGTGGTTCTCACGCTTGCCGGCATTCACCATGCGCCGATTCTGGGGCGCGCTGAACACGCTCGGCTCCATCACCACGCCGGCGTGAAAGCTCATCATCGGCTCGTCGCTCGCGAACCTGCCAGTGCGCGACCTCATCGGCGGTCCGCGCCTGTGGACCTGCTCGGTGTTCCGGCTGATCGTGATGCCGGCCATCATCTGGGCGGTCTTTCACGCATTCGTGCGGCGGGGCTCATGTTCTCAGTGGCGGTGGTGCTGGCGGGCATGCCGTGGCCACCAACGGCACCATGCTCTGCTACCAGTACGGCGGCAACTCCCGGGTCATGGCCCAGGGCACCTTCGTCACCACCGTGCTGGCAATAGCGAAGCATCCCCATACTGGCAGGGTTCGTGGGAGTGTGGATATGTAGGAAGACTACCCCTCGAAGTGCTCGACGGCTTCGGCGAGGCGGTCGATGATGCCGATGGACTGGGGGGCACATAGCCTCGCAGGTGCCGCACTGGATGCACTTGGACGCGCGGGGCCCTCGGCGGCCTGCCAGAGTAGAGACCCTTGACGAACTCGTTGTCCTCGCAGGTCTTCTCCAGATTCAACAGGTTCATGGCGATGGGGATCTTCACACCCTCGGGGCAGTCCTTCACGCAGTAGCCGCAGTTCGTGCATGGGATGAGATCCACGCTGCGCAGGGCCGCGATGGCGCCGTCGATGGCACCGCGCTCCGCCTCGGTCAGCGGCGCGTGGCTTTGAAGGTGGCCATGTTGTCCCGCATCTGATCGAGCGTGGAGGCGCCGGCGAGCACCGTGAGCACGCCCGGCAGATCGAGGCAGAAGCGGTAGGCCCAGCTCGCCTGGCTCGCATCGTCGGCAGCGGCCAAGCACCCGGCGCCACGCTCGGCAAGTTCGCCAAACGGCCGCCGCGCACCGGTTCCATGATGATGACGGGCACGCCGTGGGCCGCGGCCACTTCCATGCAGCGGGCAGACTGGGTGACCGGGTCGTCCCAGTCGAGGTAGTTCACCTGCAGCTGCACGAAGTCCACCTCGGGATGCGCCGTCAAGAATCTCCTCCAGCGTCTCGGGGGCCGTCGTGCATGGAGAAGCCGACGTGGCGCACGAGCCGTCGGCCTTCGCCTTCGCCACGTAGTTCCACATGTCGTACTCATCGAACTTGGCGGTGCGCTTGCCGCCGACGTTGTGCAGCAGGTAATAGTCGACGTAGTCGACCCCCAGCCGCTCAAGAGAAGTGGGCAGGCACGCCTGGGCCTCCTCCTTCGTGGGGCACGCCCAGGCCAGACACTTTGTGGCGAGGGTGTAGGCGTCCCGCGGGTAGCGTTCCACGAGCGCCTCGCGCAGAGCCGTCCCAGAGGCGCCGTTGTGGTAGAACAAACGCGGTGTCCACGTAGGTACCGCCCTTCGCGATGAACTCGTCCATCATGGCCTTCAGCTGCTCGATGTCGATGGCGGTCACGTCGTCGGGGTCTGCGAGCGGAAGGCGCATGGCACCGAAAAGCCGAGCTTCGCCACGCCCTCGTAAGATGCGGTCATGAATTCTCCTCTCAATCATTGATGAGGAGAATGATAAAAGGTTGAGTCGGCTCCAAGTCAAGCGATTAAGCAACAAGCGCAAGCAAACGCTCTTCGGTCTGCTCGCCCACCAGGGTTTCGGCGAGCTGGCCGTTCCACGAACTAAGGCGAAGGACGGAAAGCCGTTGGGCGCGTAGGTTTGGGCAAGGTCGGGTGACTTGTCGACATCAACCTGGTAGACCACGGCCTGGCCCTGGACGCGATCGGCCACCTCGTTGATGATGGGCATCATGCGCTGGCAGTGAGGGCACCAGGTGGCGAAGAATTCGACGAGCACATTGCCGCTCGATTGCAGGACTTTCTCGTCGAAGTTGCCCTCGTTCAGAATCTCGATCATGATAGCTCTCCTTTGCTGGGGATGAGTCCACAGTCAGATGCGTCCCCTATTGTGGTTTCGGAATGCATCGAGACCAGCGACGCGACTGTTCTGTTATCTCCGCGCGCCCGATTGTTGCCTGTTTGTTGGAAGACGGCGAATACAATCCCGTGACGCTTTGGCGGTTCGGTGGGGAATACGGATGCGGTGGGTCATCATGAATGCAAATCCCACTGTCACGGGAAGATCCGCGCGAATGCCGCGCCCGCGCCGGCATTCGCTCCCCACGCGCTCCTCCAAAGAAAGGTGATCCCATGGCCCTGCTCGCTGCCTACGCCGTTCCCCATCCGCCGCTCATCGTGCCCGCCGTCGGGCACGGCCAGGAGGCGCCATCGCCGACCACCATCGCCGCCTACCGCGAGGTCGCCCGACGCGTGGCCGCCCACCGACCCGACCTTATCGTCATCACCTCGCCTCACGCGCCGCTGTACCGTGACGGGTTCTTCATCGCCGACACGCCGGAGGAAACTGGCTCGCTGGCCGCCTTCGGGCAGCCGGACGAGCGCGTGACGACCCGCACCGACCTTCCCTTCGCCGAGACGTGGCCGCGCGCCTGCACCGCCGAAGGCATCCCCTCGGCCGGCGCCCCCCGGCGTCCATGGCCGACATCGACCACGGCACCTTCGTGCCGCTCCATTTCCTGGAAGAGACTATCAATCTTGATTCCGTGACGGTGGTGCGGATGGGGCTCTCGGGACTTTCCGAGGCCGACCACCGCTTTCTGGGCCGGGCCATCACCGAAGCCGCGCTCGCGCCCTGGGGCGCCGCTGCGTGCTCGTCGCAAGCGGGGATATGTCCCACAAGCTGAAGGAGGACGGCCCCTACGGATTCGCCCCGGAAGGACCTAAGTTCGACCGTACGGTAGCCGAGATGTTCGCCCACGGAATTTGGAAGGCCTGTTCGGCCTGGACGCCGCCCTCTGCGACGGCGCCGCCGAGTGCGGGCTGCGCTCCTTCCAGATCATGGCCGGCGCCCTAGAGGCGACCGGCGAGCCCTTCGCTTCCGAGCTCTTAAGCTACGAGGGCCCTTCGGCGTGGGCTACGCCGTGGCCGCCTCGAAATCGAGGACGCGCCCGAGCACCGAAGAGGAGGCGGCGGCCGAAATCGTGCGGGAAGAGGATCGCGAGATCGGCGGGGCTCGCGGCGGTTCGCCGGCGTGGCCGCCGCACCCCGGAGACGACCCGATTGTGGCCCTCGCCCGGGCGAGCGTGGAGTCCATCGTCGCTCAGGGCACCGTCTTACCCCTTCCCACCGACGCACCCGAGGAGCTGACCGGCCGGCGCGCCGGGCCTTCGTGAGCCTGCACAAGCACGGGCCGCTGCGCGGCTGCATCGGCACCATTGCGCCGGTGCGCAAAAGCCTTGCCGAGGAGGTCATTCGTAACGGCGGGCGGCGGCCACCGAGGATCCGCGTTTCGCCCCGTGCGCCCCCGAGGAACTTCCCTTCCTCGAGTATTCCGTGGACGTGCTCGGCGAATCGGAGCCCGTTGACAACCTGAAGAGCTCGATCCGGCGCGCTACGGCGTCATCGTGACTCGCGGGCATCGCCGGGGCCTTCTGCTTCCCGATTTGGAAGGGGTCGACACCGTCTTCGACCAGATCGCCATCGCCAAGCAGAAGGCGGGCATCCGCCAGACGAGCAGGTGCACCTCCCGAGCCGCTTGAGGTCGTCCGCCACACCGCCGGCGGCGAGCCGCGACGCTCCTAGATAGTCGCGAGGAAAGTCTCCCAGCCGCGGCGGCCGGCGGGTCGTCCTTGAAGACGCCTGTGGCCATGAGGATCTCGTAGAAGGCGCGGCTGCACTCGTCCTTGACGGCAGGGAAGCTCGGCCGCCAGGCGCGGGGGAGGATGGCGCGGCCCATAATCTCGATGAGGCCGATGTTCTCCTTCTTGATGTGGAAGAGCCGCTCGGGCACATGGAAAGCCCGAAGGGGCGCCTGCCGTCGTGCGGTTGTTGCGCAGCACGATATCCATCACGTAGTTGTCGTCCTCGCGCCACAGGATGGGATTCGCCGTGTTGTGTTGACAAACGCAGGCGACACCCGGAGGAACCTGGAGCACTTCCCGGCACGCCTTCCGCGGCCGTCGTCCGGGACGAGTCAGAAGAAACCGAGATTAATGCCGCATTCCTCGAAGGTGAAGGGACGCCAGGCGTCCAGGATGCGGCAAGGCCGCCTCGGCGGGAGAGTCCGAGCGGTTGCGGCTGCGCAGGCGCACCACGGATGCGGGCCAGCGCACGATGCCCGCCTCCACGCCTTCCAAACCTTCGATGGAAAAACGCTCGCGCAATGGGCGCGTTCATCGAGGGGGAAGCGGTGGCTACCACCGCTTGAAGTGGTCGTGGCCCAGAAGGGAGCCCCGACGATGGGCAAATCGGCGTTGGAGCCGATGAACCACTGCGGATAGGCGTCCGAGAAATCGAGCAGCCGCGCGATGGTGTCGTGGCCGGGCCATGGGGCGATGCTCGTGGGACGCCACGATGAGATGCTCGGGAAGTAGCCGTAGGGCGAGAACCACCAGGCCCACGGCTCGTCGCCAAGGAAAACCTCGGTCACGGGCGCGCCCGAGCGCCCCGCGCGAGTCCGTCCTTCCCCCGGGCCCCAGCACAGGTCGCAGGTCGTCAGGGCGACCCCTCGCCACCACACCGCAGCCTCGCCTTCTCCAGCAGGGACCGCCGCAAGCGCCGTACCACCGAGGGTTGCCCCGCCGCAGCGGCGATGTCCCGCGGATCCTTCTCGGGCTTGGCCAGGTTGATGGTGATCTCCAAGGGCCCTGTCGGAGAATCGTACGTCCAGAAAGGATTGCCGCGCTCGTCCACGGCACCTTCCGTGCCTCTTGCGGCCCCGCTCATGGCAGCCGCCTCGCCAGCACGCCGGGGCCGCCCACGACCACCTCACGGCAGGCCCGGTAGCCGAGCAGGCCGTCCATCGCTTCCATGAAGCCGGAACCTCGCCGACGGGCACGAGCGCCAGCACCGATCCGCCAAAACCGCCGCCGTGGATGCGCCAGGCGCCCTCTTCGCTGAGCAGGTGCGCGCACAGCCCCTGAATGAGCATGGCTGGCTGGCGCTCCCCGCAGCCGTCGCCGTGCGGGGACACGTTCTGCAGAAACTGAGCGGAGGAGGCCCCCGACAGACGCACGCACTTCAAAAACAGCGGGAAATCCCCTCTTCCAAAGCCTGACGCTGCCGATCGACCCGGGCCACCTCGTCGAAGTAGTGCAGGGGCCCGCATGACGCGCCCGTCGCCCAAGGCCGCGCGGATGTCCTGTAGGCTCGCGAACAGCGCATCGACGTCTGCGTCACCCAGGCGCGCGGCGCCCAGATGATTGGCCACCATGCGCATGTCGGCCGGGACGGAGGCGAACTCCTCGGTGTGCACCGAGTGATCCTGGCGCGAGTCGACGAGCACCACCGCATAGCCGACGCCCGTCGCGTCGAAGGCAAGCGGGGTCACCGTGGGTACTTTCGGCCCGAAATCGAGAAGCACCGTGCCTCCGCAGGCGCTGGCCAGCTGATCCTGGGCGCCGCAGGGCTTGCCGAAGTAGCGCTGCTCGGCGGTCACGCCCGCCAGAGCCAAGGCCACGGGATCAAGGGGAACGAAGCGACGCCCTCCCCCTTCCGCGGCGACCTGGCCGGTGCCGGTTCCGGCGTGCCCGCGAAAGGGGCCGGGGCCGAACAGCGCCTCCAGAACGGCGCCACCATCACCTCGAAGGCCGCCGAGGAGGACAAACCGCAGCCGGCGGGCACCTCCGAGCAGGTGGCCAGGATCGCCGCGCAACGGGCCGCCCGCGTCGTAGGCGGCCAGCATGCCGCAGAAGGGCGCCGGAGGACTGGGTCTCACGCCGTGGGCCCCGCCAATCCGCATCGTTCAGATCGATCACATCGGTGCCGAAGCCCTCCATGGACACCCGCACCAGATGCGTTTTCCGTTTCGGCCGCAAGCCCCCAGACGCGCTCGCCGATGGCCGAGGAGATGACGCGGCCGCCCTGGTGGTCCACGTGGTTGCCCGCCACCTCCAACCGGCCCGGCGCCGAGGCGAGCACGAAGGTGCCGTGGGCCGCCACGGGGCGAACGGGGCGGTCGCATCGGTGTCCCCGTCGGGCGCCGTCGTCGGTGTCCCCACGGCGTTCCCGCCGACACCGTCATCGGCCGCCACCACGGGAAACGCCTCGGTGAACCGCTCCCGCAAATGTGCCAACTTGTGCTCGGCGTCGGCGCCTCACATCTCAGCGCTACCGCACTCATCGCCGTCCTCCTTCAGCTTGTTCACCCGCCGGTCGTAGGTGAGGATGCCGATTGCACTCTTCTTTTCCACGTCCGACAGCTGCGTACACGTAGGCGGAAAGCCCCTGCCTCCAAGGCCCCCTACGGTCCAGGTGTTCGGCGCGCGCCATTCCTCGGGCCGTGGCGTGTCAGGTGGCCCTGCAGCCGGTGGTGCCCGCGAAGCGCTGTGACCCGCCAATGGCGTGTGCACTACCCCGCCGAATTCCGAGAATCGCCAAAGGCGCGGCCGCCGGCCTGCGCGTAACCCGCCAGGGTCGCGCCGGTCGCGATGAACCTGAAACAGGACGGAAATAGTTCAATGGACACTTTGGAAGTCGCCCGCGCCCTGGTCGTACCAGCCGCTCACGGCGTCGATGGGCCGCGTCGGATCAGCATGGATCCTCCTCGGCGCAGGCCAGCGTGTCGAATTGCCCCCAGCCCTCGTTGAACAGCACAGGTGACCACCGAGGGGTGCGCGCGCAAATGGGCCACCGTGCCGCACTCCCGCATCCACTGGCGCTGATAGGCGACATCATCGGCGCCGAGCCTCCGCTGATGGGACGCCATCACTGTAATCGCCCCAGCTCCCGCGCCACGTCGGCTTGTAGCTGGTTTCCAACCGTCGTAGGTGCCCCGCCCGACACCATGTCCCGCCACACCAGCATGCCAAGCCGATCGTAATGGTAGTACCAGCGGTCGGCCTCCTTCAGGTGCTTGCGCACCATGTTGAAACCGGCGTCCTCATGGCCTGAATGTCGAAGGCAAGCGCAGCATCGGAGGGCGCCGTCATAAGGCCGTCGGACCAGTAGCCCTGGTCGAGCACCCGCGCAAAAGCAGCGGCTCGCCGTTCAGGAAGAAGCGGAAGCGTCCTGCCCCATCTGGCGCCACCTTCACCGTGCGGAAGGCGGTGTAGCTGCGCACGACACGGTGCCGAAGCGCACGGTGATGTCGTAAAGACACGGGTCGTCGGGGCTCCAGCGGCGCACCTGCCGAGATCGAGCCGCAGGCGTACGCGCGGCGGGCCGGCCCCGCCTGTTCAGAAGACGCCTCGCCCACCGGCACCGAGCCCTCTTCGGCGAAAGCGGCGCCGGCGGCCACCTGGCGGCCCGTCGGGTCGCACACGTAGATGCGCACCCAGACCCGCGTCCCCGCTCACATCGACATCCGCCGTCAGAGTGCCGGCATCGGCGTCGGGATGCAACGCCAGGGCCAGCACGCGACGAGCGGGAACGACCTCCATCCACACCGGCTGCCAAATGCCACTTTGGGCCGTGTACCAGATGCCGCCCGACTTGAGCCGTTGCTTGCCCCGCGGCTGGGTACCCGCATCGCTCGGATCGCGAACGCACAGGGCGACCACGAACTCCCGCGGCGGCGCCGGAGCCAGGTCGGCCGCTCTTTCGCAGATCGGGCCGGCCCTCCCCCGCCGCTCCACCTCCGGCATCTCCGACACCGGTCGCCGCATTCCCGACCCTCGCCTCCGAGGCCCCGACATCCGCTCGGCGTCCTTGGCGCCGCAGGGCACTTCAGCCGCAATCGCCTCGGTGATGTCGAAGGAAACGGCAGATACCCTCCCTCGTGAGTGCCCACGACCTGGCCGTTCACGCAGCAGGCGCAGGCGAAATCCACGGCCTCGAAATGCAGCAGGCAGCGCTCGCCCTCGCCCAGGGCGGGAACGGGCACGCGGCGCACGTACCACAGAAGCTCGTCGGGCTGAAGCTGGCGCCCCACCCCCGACAGCAGGGACTCGGGCGAGAGGGCACGAGGATGCGCCCATCGAACGCATCGGGCGGCCGCACGGTGCGATGAGCCCCATGGGACGAAGGCGTAGTCCCACCAGCCGTTGAGAGACGTGAAACGGTCGCGGGCGAACTGCGGGCGCGGATGCTCGCTGCGCACGGAGTCGGGATCGAGCGCCTCGCCCCAGCGCGTGAGCAGCGGACGGGCAGCGCCCGTCGTGGTCGCGAGGCGTGCTCGCCAGCACTTCGTTTGATGTCCATGGCCCTCCTTCGCATTGCGCACGGGTCCGCCGCTTACGCGGGCGGCCCGTTACTTACGAGTAAGATGATAGCCGATAGGCGGCGCAGCGCGCAGATCGTAAACCGATTCGCCATACCGCCGCGCAACGGCGGCGCGACGCAGGATCCGGCCGCGAAGAGCGCCAGAGCAGCTTGGCAAGATCGCCGACCTTCCAACCAGAAGCAGGCGGAACCCCGAATTAGGCGAGCTCGCGGGCCTCCTCGGCCTGCTGATGTTGAGCATGCGGGTGACGACGTCGATGAGCACCTCGTCCTCCACATCCGGATGCGAGCGCAGATAGCTCACCAGCCCCACGATGAGCACGTAGAACGTCTCCGTACAGATGGTCGGACTGCTGCCGTACTTCGTCTGCTCCACCATGGGGTGCGTCACCATGAACTCGGCGCCCTGGGCGGCGAAGCGATTGAGGAAATCCAGGTACAGCGCCGCATTCTCCTGGGTGGAAAGGGCCATGCGGAAGGTGTTCTCTCGAACCGCACCATGCGCATGATTTTCACCATGGAGTGCAGCGATCGTCGGTGGCCAGCCGTCTGGCTCTCGTGCCAGTGCTGCATGGCCTCCAGAAAATCGGTGGATGTACTGGTCGAGCACGGGCGCTCGTCACTTCTTCCTTTGTTCTGGAAGTAGTGGAACAGCGAGCGCGTCACGCCCACGTGGTTGGTGATGTCCTGGATGGAGGTGCGGGCCAGGCCCTCCTCGTACAGCTCGCGCGCGGCGACAACGATCTCCGCCGAGCGCTTGGCCGTCGTTGCTGCGGAGTACCTCGCGTCGCTACACCTCGAGTGCTCTTCTTTGTTCGACTGCATGAGGGGCCTCCTGTCTTTAAGCGCACCTGCCAAGACCAACCCGCAAAGAAGGGTGCCAAAGGGGGAATGCTTTGCCTGTGCAGTGCAATCCGATGGAGCGTACCTTATGCGCTTCCTAGCTTGTCACTGTCGCGTCAGGTCTCTGTTACCTCCCTGTCATTATCTGATACAGAGTGTTCAGATTCAAACTCCAATGGTGAGTTTTTTAGTCATCTAATGCGACTGCCTAACGATAGGGTTAAGCTACGGTATTTCACAATGGCCCGTATCGGGTGAAGTACAATGATCCAGATGGATTTCTCTCTCGTCGAAGGAGCCTTTTGTGGCCAAACGCATAATTACGATTCTGCTCGCATTGCTCGGCGCGCTTCTGGCTGCGGCCCTTGTTTACGTCGCCTACGTCATGGTCACCTACGAGCGACTCCCCGACAATCTTGGCGCTCGCCGTGACGCTCCTGGCCGCCGACGAGGCTGCGCCGGTCGTTTCCGCTGATGAGGAGTTCACCGTGGTGACGGCCAACCTCGGCTTCGGCGCCACAACCGCGACTTCGACTTCTTCATGGACGGCGGAGGCGGATCGGTGGCCGAAAGCCCCGGAGGTGGTGCGCGAGGACATTCTCGGCTCGGCCGAGGCCCTGCGCGCACTCTCGCCGGATTTCGTCCTCTTCCAAGAAGTGGATATAGACGGCACCCGCAGCCACCACATCGACGAGTACGAGCTTCTGCGCACCCAGTTTCCGAGCCGACTGGTCGGTGTTCTGCCAGAACTACGACTCGGCCTTCCTCGCCTGGGCCCCCCTCTACGCACCTCACGGCGCCAACCGCGCGGGGCTGGCCACGTTCTCGCGCCTGTGGGCGACCCGGTGCGCAAGAGCCTGCCCATTTCAGAGTTTTTAGCAAGTTCCCTCGACCTGATCGCTGCTACCCATCGTGCGGGTGCCGGCAGGCGACGCGGAGCTTCGTGCTCTTCAACGTGCATCTGTCCGCCTACGGAGCCGATGCTCTATCATGGCGGCCCAGCGCGAGAAGCTCTACGAGGACATGACGGCCGCGCGGGTGGCGGGCAACTACGTCATCGCCGGCGGCGACTAAACCACGACATGATCGGCGTCCCGGCGAGGTGTACGGCAACGCCGCCCAGGCCTGTGGAAAGCTGGGCGAAGCCCTACGACTTCGATGGCGTGCGAGGGCTTCACGGTGGCCGCCAAGGCGAAGCTAGACGAGACGGGCACCGCCGCCTTCCCGAAGCCGCCACCTGCCGCGACGCCGGGCGCCCCTACGACGGCACCAACGACCGCTGGGTCATGGATGTTCATCTACCCTGACAACGGAATGCTCGACTGCTCCACCGTGGATCTTGACTTCGCCTACCCGACCACAACCCCGTCGCCATGACCTTCGCTGCGATAGCCTTCGTCATTCGCGTTACAATGAGGAGGATTGGAAAGGGAGGGCCGTGAAGGAACGCTTCGCGATATGGCTGGCGCCGCAGAACGGCGAGCGCCGAGAGGTCGCGCCGCTGCGGCAGTTGGGGTGGGCGTTTCTGCTCGCCTGGGTGTTCTGCGTAGCCTTACACCAACGCCGCCGGCGCGGAGCGGGGGATGCGATCCCGGATGCGGGCGAAGCTGCAGCTAGTGCCGCGCCCGTCCCGACATCCATCGGTGCCGCGCCTTTCTACGCCGTGCTCCCCTTTGGCCGCATCCGTGGCGACGCTGGCGGCCATCGTGCTCGCCGAGCGCGCATCGGCTCGCCCACAAGCCATCGCCCCCTCTTCGTCGTCGCCCCCGCCCTTACGGCCGCGAGCACTCCTTTCATGTTCGTCTCCGTCGCCGATCCGGGGCTTAACGCTGCTGCTGGCATCGGCGCCGTGGCCACGGGCATCGGAAGCGCACTTTGTGGGCGATGGGCGAGTACTACGCCGTCATCCCCGAGATCGATCGGAATGGCTCGCGCCGGTTTCCGCGGTTTCCGCCGCCGTCATCGTGCTTCTGGTATCCGCCATGGACGGCTGGTGCCCGTCGCCGCGCCGCGGCGCTCCCGCTTTTGTCCGGCCTCTGTCCATCTCGCGTGGACGCCAGAAGCCGCCCGCACCGAAGAGGGCTCGCAACCGCCCATCGCTTCGCAACCGAGCGGCGCTCCCCTGGCGGGACTCGGGCGCACGGGGTTGGCGGCATCCTCGTCGTTCTCCATCGTGAGCATCGCGGGCATGATGAGTGCCGAGCGGGTGGAAGGCATCCCCTTCAAGCCATCTTGCTGTTCAGCGCGCTCATGATGGCCGTGGTAGCGGCCATGGCCATTTCGGGACCGCGCCGCATATCCCTGTTCTTCCTCTACCGCTGGATGCCCCCCACCCTGGTCATCGGATTTGCGGTCGTCATCCTGCTCGGGCAGGCCGGCGCCCTTGTTGCCGTGGCCGCATCGCTCGGAGGCCGTTTCACCTTCTGCCTGATCGCCCAGATCTATTTCGCCAACCACGCCGCCGCCGGCCGCGCGACCCCCGCCCAGGCCTCAAGCTTGGGATGGCTGTTCGTGCATGCGGGCGACCTTCTCGGCGTCCTCGTTTTGTGGATCGTTCTCGAACCGCTGATGTTGGCGCAGCCGACGGGGCTCACCGCGGTGAGCGTGGGTGCATCGTCGTTCTCGTGACGGTCACTATGGCCGTTATGGGCGAGACCTCCACATTCCTGCGCATCCCCGAGACCGCAAAGGATCAGCCCCACGCGCATGGGAAGGGCCTCGTGACCGAATCGCCGGATGCCCACGATGCCATGGACCAGCCCGGTGAGCCTCAGCCGGATGCACCGGCGCCCACTACCGCACCAACCGCCGACGCATCTGGCGAGGTGCACGGCGCGCGCGCATCGACGAGCCGCCTTGCGTCGGCGGCCCTCACGCCGCGCGCGAGACCGAGGTGCTCGCGTTGCTCGCCCAGGGCCGTTCCATCCCCTACATCCGCGACGAGCTCATCATCAGCCGCGAGACGGCGGCCACCCACGCCAAGCATATCTACGCAAAACTGGGCGTCCACTCCCGCCAAGAGCTCATCGACCTCGTGCGACATGATTTTGGCCAAAACGCAAACCCAATGGGCCCCTCGAAGGGGGAGCCCTGAAAAACGCCTGCTGAAGGGAGGGTCAATACAGCAGGCCTCCACCTGGAAAAACCACCACCTTCCCCTGAGCGGTCGCCTATTCCACGCCCAAGGCGTGCTTGGCGGCGATGCGGGCGAGGTGGCGGTGGGCCCGCGTTGATGCCCGTGAAGTTGCTGGGATAGTTGTGCGGGTAGAAGCCGCCCTGGTCGTTGCCGCAAACGTAGAGGCCCTCGATGGGCGTGCCGTCGTTCTTGAGCGGTTGGGAGTTCACGTCCGTGATGACGCCGTGAATGGTCACCAGCAAGCTGCCGCCGATGCGCGCCGCAAAGAAGGGCGCGGTCTCCACGTCGGAGAGGCGATAGGCCGGCTTGCCGAAGTCGGTGTCCTCGCCGGCGGCCACCAGGCCGTTGTAGCGCTCCACCGTGGCCAGGAACGTGGCCTTCTGGTCGGCGTCGAACTCCATCATGTCGGCGAGCGCCTCTAAGGTGTCGGCCTTCTTCAGCGTGCCGGCCTCCAGGCGCGGATTCAGCCAGAACTCGTCCAGGTGCTCCTTGGACATGGCCTCGCAGTCGTACACATCAGCGTTGAAGGCGGTGCCGGAGGGCGCCGGGTACAAGCGAGAGCAGCCGCAGGTGTCGAACTGGGCGATGTCGTCCCAGTAGTTGCCGTCCCAGACGATCCAGCTGTAGTGCTTCGGCTGGTTCGCGCCGGCGGCGTAGCTCATGGGATAGCACTGATCCTCGTTCACGAAGCGCTCGCCGTTCACGTTCACGTGCAGGAAGGGCTGGCTGCCGGGCAGGAAGATGTCGCCGCCCATGCGGTCCTCGTTGAACTCGAAGCCGTCGGGCAGAATGGCGCGGTTCCAGATCATGCAGGCGCCGCCGGCCTCAGGCGCCGGCCCACAGCGCCATGCGGATGCCGTCGCCGGTCTCGGTCACCGAATCGCGCAGAGCGCACCAGGCCGAGTTGCCCGGGGCCAGATCGGCCAGCATCCGTTGCTGGCGCCGTAGCCGCCGGTGCAGATGATGACGCCCTGGCGGCGTTCACCTGGACAAAGCCTCCTGCCCTCGGCCACCACGCCGGTCACGCGGCCGGCCTCGTCGATGAGGAGCTGCTGTGGGCGTTTCGAAGCGGATCTCGCCGCCGAGATCGGTGGTGAACACATCGGCCATGACTTCGAGGTGCGTGTAGGAAGTGTAGTTCGGGCCGTCCGGATTGTACTCATCGAGGCAGGGGTTGTAGCACATGGCCGGATAGTAGGCATGCGGGTCGTCGGGGCAGTGCCACTCGAAGGGGAAGAGCATGCCCTTTGGGGCCCAGCGTGTCGGCCATCCACTCGATCATCTCACCGGACTTCGGCCCAGGTCTTGTACATGAGCATGTTCGCGTCGCCGGCCTGGGTCTGGTTGGCGTGGTTCAAAAGCGTCGGCACGTCTTCCTGATGGTCGGGGGCCAGTTTGGAATTCAGAGCGCCGATGGCCTCGCGGGCGGCGGCGATGGCGCCGGCCTTCCCAGCACGACCACCTTCGCGCCGTTCTGGGCGGCGGTGGTGGCGGCCACAAGGCCCCGTTGCCCGCGCCCACAACCACGATGTCGGCGTCAACGGTTTCCACGAATTCCGTGGGCATCTCCGGCTTGTCGCGCCAGCTTGTCGCGGCCGCAGCACCGGTGTCGGCGGTCTTCGTGCCGCCCTCGGCCGCGGGGGTCGGCGCGCAGCCCGCAAGGCCCATGGCGGCCAGGGCACCGCCGCGGCGGCACCGGTCAGAAATCCACGACGGAAAGATTGGTTTTCCATTGCATCCTCCTAAAGACGGTTCGCGCCCGGCCCTCCCTTACGTGAACCGGTACGCATCCGGCCCTCCCATAAGCGAACCGAACGGACGTATCTTAAACAGGATGCAGCAGGCCGCACATCGCCCGCATTCGGGTATTCACCCACTGACTACCTGGGAAAATGCGAAATATACCCGAGAATGGGTGAGAAGGTTTCGACTCGAAACGCACGACGGGCGAAGGGGTTGCGCTTCCTGCGCCGCCCTTCGCCCGTTATACGCGACCCTCGTCGCGCAATGGCAATGCGATGGTTATTTCAGCAGCATCCCCGAAGCCACTTCATCGGCAACCTTGTCGCCTTCAAGCGAACGCAAAATTTGGATGCCGAAGGACAGCGCCCGTGCCGGGGCCCGTGGCAGTGATAAGGTTTCCATCGACGAAGACGTCCTTGCCCGCCTGGTAAACACCAGCCGGCCAGCCCTCCTCGCAGCCGGGGTAGCACACGGCCTTGCGCCCGGTGAGCAGCCCCGCATTGGCGAGCACCATGGGCCCGGCGCAGATGGCGGCCACCTACTCGCCGGCTTCCATGCGGCGCGTGAGCTCGGCCACGACACGTTGGCTCTTGCCCAGGTTGTCAACGCCCACCGAGCCGCCGGGCACGATGGCAATATCGAACTGCGTCAGATCGAGGGTGGAAAGCGGCGCATCGGCCTGAAGCGTCACCGCTTGAGCCGCCCCGCACGGTCGATCGTCGGACACGGCGGCCAGCACCACGTCCACCCCGCCGCGCCGAAGGGCGTCTACCGGGGCCACCACTTCCACGGCTCGCACCCGTTCGCCACAAACACCACTGCCGATTTCGCCATAATTTGTCCTTTCAAGAGCCTTCCAGCACCCGCAATGAGCGCCTCTGTCCAGCGCCCCATTGTAGTTCAACCCGCAAGCCCTCGACAACATCGAGACCTACCTTACCGCAAAAAGGGTATTCGCTATGCTAGCTTTGAAAGACGATCTCACCCTCTACCACGGCAGTTACGCTTCCATCGAATGCCTTACGTTCGAGGGGCGAGCGAGCCCCTATGGGATTTGACGAAGAGGCCGTGACCGACGAGCAGCGCGAAGCGTGCGCCGTTGTGGTGATGCGAACCATGCTGGAAGACTGCGTGACGACACCGGCGTTCCCCTTCGATGACGATGCACTGACGCCTTCGCCTCATCGCGCACCTATGAGCCATGCTCTTCGGGGCGCCCAACGCCAATGGGCAGAAGGCCCCGACAACCTTCGCTTCGTGTGGGGAGCAGGAGCGGAGGAACGGCTAGCATCTGCTCGGCTCGCCCGGGGCCTCCTCGCCGAGACGGATGGAGCACCATGGCAATATCTCCCATTTACGTCCTGATTTGTGTGGGTTTTGACACTTTACGTCCTTGTTTTTGTATACTTGTAACGTGCACTGAGCAAGGAGGCTGCCAATGGAACACGTTTTTTCATGCGTGATCTCGAAGCATGGCGCGAGAATCCTTGCAGGGCCCCCTTAACATCAACGGGGCTCGCCAGGTGGGGAAAGACGTGGCTCATCAAAGAATTCGAAGGCGCCATTACAAGAGCGTCGCTTATGAATATGGACAACAACTCAGCCATGCGCGAGCTGTTCGACACCGGGTACGACATCGATTGTTCTCATCGCCGGCCTCCAGCTGCAAACCGGCGTCACCATCGAGCCCGATTCGACCCTCATCGTGTTCGACAAAGTCCAGGAAAACCCCTTTGCTCACGGCCCTCAAAGTACTTCGATGAGGATCCGCGTGGTTTCTTCGGTCGTAGCCGCTGGCTCTTTGCTGGGAATCCTTCTCCAAAGCGGGACGGGCTTTCCTGTGGGAAGGTGGAAGCACTCGACCTCTACCCCCTTTCCCTTCGAAGAGAGTTCGCCTTAGCGGCCGAAGGAGAAACAGTTCCTGGCCTCATTGCAGAACCCGAACCCGGCGCTCATCCAGGCGCCCTCAAATCACGGGGCGATCGTACTTTGAAAACCTACTGTTCGTCGGGGGATGCCCTCTACCATTTGCAGTCAGCGCGTTTCTCGACAGCAGGAGCTACGATGACGCACGGGCCGTTCAGAAAGCGGATCCTCGCCGACTACGAGCGCGCTTCTCAAGCACATCGCCCCCCTGCGAGGCCTGAACGGGTCTTCGCCGGTGGGACTCCGTCGTCGCTCACCTATCCCAAGAGAACAAGAGTTCATCTTCGGCCGCCTCGCGAAGGGCGCCCGGGCGAAGGGAGTTCGAGAAAGCGCCCTCACGTGGCTGAGGCAAGCCGGCCTTATCTACCAGGTGCCGCGCGTATCCAAACCAGGCATCCCCTCAAGGCCTATCGAGATCCTGATTTTAAGGTGTTCCTGCTAGACGTGGCCTGCTCGGCGCTATGAGTGAACTGGCAGCAAGAGATCATCGAAGGCAACCCTTTTCGAGGAATTCAAAGGGGGCGCTCACCGAGCAGTACGCGTGCCAAGAGCTTATATAGCAAGCTGTGGGCTTGTCCCCTATTACTGGTCCGCCGAGAACTCCCGGGAGAAGTGGACTTCCTCGTGCAGTCGGCCGGTGCCGCTACGCCATCGAGGTGAAAGCCGAGGAGAACCTGCGCGCCAAGAGCCTGCGCAGCTTCAAGGAGAAGTACCCGGAAATTCAGGCCCGGCGCTTCGCTTTCCGACTACCGCGAGCAAGAACTGGCTCACCAACGTCCTCTCTACCCGATGGGGAACACGGGGCTTTGGCTGTAGCGACGAGGCTGCTCTTTAGACCGATATACTCACCAGCTCGTGGTCTTCGATGCCGAGGGGCGCAGGCGGGCAAGGCAGGGCTGCCAGGGCGTCGGAGACCTCGGCGAAGGCGGCGGCTTCGGCTGCCCGGAAGCGCCGAGACCCCGGGGATGCATCTCGCCGCAGGCATCGCGCGCCTCCTCGGCCCAGCAGGCGGCCTCGGAGAGCAGCACGGCATCGTTGCGGAACGAAGGCGGCCAGGGCCTCGATCATCTGCGGATAGAGCACCGCCGTCTCGAGCGGCGCGCAGCGGGCGAAATCGTCCACCCAGGTGAGCATATGGTCGCGCACGAAGGTCCTCGCCGCGCAGGGACACGGCCAGATCGCCCACGTTCCCCGCGCGCAGCTCCCGCCAGGGAGCGCTCGGCCTCATGGGCCATAAAGCCGCGCATGGTGGCGATATGGTCGTCGGGAATGCGCATGAGACGCGCAAGCTTGAAGCCCGTGCTCGCGAAAGATGGCGCGCACGGCCAGGGTGTTCTCCTGAAGACGGCCGCATCCTTCGTGCGGTAGGGCGATTCCATCGGCTGGCAGGGCAGCTCGCCCGGCCAATGAACAGGCGTGTACTCGTCGCGGGCCTGGTCAGCACCGCGCCATCGACGCATTCTCCGAGGTTTTCCAAAAAGCGCCCGAGCCCCTTCATGGAAGGATCATCGCCGGCGTCCTCCACCACATCGCGTGGTCTCCGACAGCACGCATGCCACCACAGCCGCATCCGGCGTACCGCCGAACAGCTTTGTGGAACAGCGTGTACAAATACGTGCGAGACAGAAGCAGCGCCTTCAGGTCGATGGACTCGCGACGCATGTTGACGACATCGGTCATGATGGCTCCTCCTCTAGCAAAGGGGCGGCCGCACCGACCGCCCCAGCAGCATTCGCGCTTGGACAGAACGACCGGGTTGAAGTCCTCGAGCAGGGCCCGCGGCTGGCGCCGATGAGGATGTTGGGGGTCGTCGTGGCGGCCGGCTCCGTGCAGGGCGCCTCGCTCACCGCATCGGGATGGGCGGCGCGCAAATCGTCCATTTCCGCCAAACTCGATGGCGCGCATGGGGCACGCCCCACGCACCGGCTCGTGCCCCGCCTCGCGCAGCGCCCGGCAGGTGTCGCACTTCTGGACGATCTTGTCCTCCTCGATGAACTGGGGGCACCGTAGGGGCACGAGTTCACGCAGGTCTGGCAGCCGATGCAGGCCTCGTCATCGTGCTGCACGGTGCCGTCGTCGTCCTTGTATGGCGCCCGTGGGGCAATTCGCCACGCAGGCGGGGCTTTCGCAATGGTTGCAGGAGAGGTTCAGGTGGAACATCGCCACCTCCGGGTACGTCCCGCATTCGAAGGTGTCCACCGGCGCAGGCGGGGCCCGCCACCTGATGTCGCGACGGTCCTTGCAGGCCACCTGGCAGGTCTTGCAGCCGATGCAGCTGGCCAGGTCAACGTAAAAATCCCAAGCTCATGATTTAAGCCTCCTGTCCGTTGTCGGCACCGGGCACCACATAGGCGGCCGTGCCCTCGGCGTCTCCCGCGGCCAGAAACGGCCCGCGCTCGAAGTCTTCCACCAACGGCTCGCCGTCGTACTTCTCAATCTCGATGAGCAGGCTGTTGTACCCGTCCACCTGGGGGAAGTAGTTCGACTGCAGGCCGTCCGGAGAGCATCTGCTCGCTGCCGCCGCGGTCGATGATGTTCTCGGGGTCGGACTCGTCGAACACCGAGTGCACGCCGTGGGAATGCCCACCACGCCGGGCATGTAGCCCTGCATGGGCTGGGCGATTCTCAGCATGCTGCCGAAGTCGTTGAAACAGCGCACCGTGTCGCCGGCTTTGATGCCGCGGGCCTCGGCGTCTTCCACGCTCATGAACACTGGGTTGCGGAAGGCCTCCTGGGTCCAGGTCATGTTGTCGTAGCAGGTGTGGGCGCGGCGCATGTAGTGCGGCGTGTAGGCCTGCAGCGGGTAAGCGCCCTTCTCCTTGGCCTCCCAGTTGGCAAACGTCTCCTGGTAACGCCGCGGCGCGGAAGTAGTTCGCGTAGGGCTTGATGGGCGTATCGTTCAGACCGATGCGGTTCACGTTGTCGGCCTTGTACTGGCAGTAGATCTCCAGTTTGCCCGACACCGACGGGCGCGGCCAGGCCGGGTCGGCCACGACGACCGACTCGCCATCTTCGCCAATGCCCAGCTTGTCATCACGATAGCCCACGTAGTTGCGCGGATCGCCTCCGAGCGCTCCACCACGTAGCTTCCGTCTGCCATGAACTGGTCGAAGGCGACCTTGCCCTCTTGGGCCGGTAGCTCGCGTGGTACTTCGTTGTCGGCCTCGGTCCAGGTGATGACCGGCTCCCACTTCGTCGCGTCCTCATTCAGCACGCGCATGCCGAGGAAGTAGCCAAGCCACTGGTCGTAGTTGCTCTTCGGGTAGGCGTCGTCGGGGTTATACCCCATGCGCTCGATGATCTCGCGGAAGACGCGCTTCTCCTCGCGGGCCTCGTACATCGGCTTCACCAGGGGCTTCAAGCAAGCAGGGCGTCCTTGCGCTGCTTCTGGCCGTTGCCGTCGCCAAACGGCTCGGCTAGGACAGCTCGCCCCAAGACTCGTCGTCGTTGCCCTCCCAGTGGGTGCACACCGGCAGGATGATGTCGGCGAACTGGGCCGTGAGCGAGAACTTGATCTCGAAGGACACGCAGTGTCGGCCGCGCGCATGACCTTGATGGCCGTGGCGAGGTTGCCGCGCGTCTGCATGAAGTTCGAGTTTGTCTGCACAAGCATGCGCGGGTTCACCGGCATCTCGCGGGCCTCGTGGTAACCGGCGTGTTGGCGCGCAGCTTCGGATCGCCCACCACGTCGCTGGAGCCAAGGTCGTAGGGGCCCCTCCGAGGAGGACAGGTACTTGCCGTCGGCAAGCGAGCTCCACCAGAATTGCCCTCGATGTTGCGGTTGGGGCCCGTGGCGGCGGGGCTGCCCACCAGGTTGTCCACATAGCCGTAGTCGCCGCCGACGTGCTGATGAGCCGGTAGCCCGAGTCGCCCGCATCCCACGTGTAGATGGCCGCCGAACCATGGCGCTCTTTGCCGAAGTGCCCGCCCAAGGCCGACACCGTCATGAAGGCCTGGGAGGTTCTCGGCGCCCAGGCGAGAGGCGGCGTAGCGCCCATTTGTTCTTGCCGGCCATCTCGGCGTACCAGGTAATGTCCTCAACCGGTGCCGCAGATCTTGCCCATTCCGGCGTCTTTTGGCGTGTTGTCGCCCCAGCAGATAGTCGCGGAAGTTCCGTCGGTGGTGGCGTCGGCGGGCATGGTCTCCGGCGTGAAGCCCACGGTGCGCTGTTCACGAAGTCCCAATCGATGATGTCGCCGCGCTCCTCGTCGAGCCGCACCATCTCGTAGGCACAGCCAGCAGGAAGGCCGTGTCGGTGCCGGGGCGCACGCGGATCCAGCGGGCGTCCATGGCGGCGGCGGTGGCGTTGTAGTCGGGGCCGACGAACACGAAGTTGACCCCGCTTTCTGGGCGTTCTTCAGCCAGTACATGGAGGAGTGCTGCGACCAGGCCGGATTACAGCCGTACAGCACGATGGTGTCGGCGTTGGGCAGATCGTACTTATCGGGCGCCATCATGAGGTCGGGGGTGGTCGCCGTGGGAGTACATGCCCAGTGCTTCCGTTTGAAGGCCCAGCAGCCGAAGGACTCGCACTCGGTGTTGTACACCGCGCCGCCAATGACCGGGAACATGGCGGAGCCGGGGCCCAGCGCCAGCCGTTGCAGATGACGGCGTCCTGGCCGTACTGCGCGTAGACGCGCTTCAGCTCGTCGGTCACGTAGGTCAGCCTCGTCCCAGCTGATGCGCTCCCCACTGTCCTTGCCGCGCAGCTCGCCGTGGGCGGCCTCGCCGCCACCGGGCTGCCAGCTCTTGCGCTTCATGGGGTACTTGATGCGGTCGGCGTTGTACACCTGCTGGCGCAGCGAGCGCCCGCGCAGGCAGCCGCGCTGCTGGGGACAGTCGAAGCTGTCGGCATGGGAGTCGTCGGTCTTCTGGCGCACCGACGCCGTCCACCACATACCCCATGTTCAGGCACATCTGGTTGCAGTTCTGGTGGCAGTGGATGGGCATCCACTCGCCGCGCCCCCTCGATGATGGCGGCATCGCTGGCCACCTGATGGGTCGTCGCGTTGGCACTGCCGCCGGTCTCGGCCATGTCGGTGGCCGTGCTCGGCGCGCAGCCGGCAAGCCCGGCCGCCGCCGTGGCGGCCGCAGCGGCGGCGGACGCCTTCAAGAAATCGCGACGCTTCATGCCCTTGTCCAACAGAGCCATGAACATCACCCTCCTCTTCTCGTGTCTTTTCTGACAACCCGAATCTTACGGAGGCGCCCCTTCCATAGGTAATGCTTATTGTAATCTTGTAAATGCTTGAAAGGCATGTTCGCGCTACACGTCCTTGCCGATCGAAGGAAACAGACCAGGCAGAGAAGAGCGTCGCGCGAACCGGGGAATCGAAGGGGAACCATGGAACTGAGAACGCCCGCTATTTCGTCACCGTCGTCCGCGAGGGATCCATCACGGCGGCGGCCTCGCTACATGTCACCCAGCCGACGCTCTCGCGCCAGCTGGCCGCTTTGGAAGACGAGCTGGGACACCTTCTGTACCAGCGCAACCGCAAGGGTATCGAGCTCACCGGCAGGGCGTCATCCTGCGCCGCTACGCCGAATCCATCCTCGCTTTGGCCGATAAGGCCGAGGAGGAAATCGCCCTTCCACCCACTCCATCGCCGGCAAGGTGCACATCGCCGCCGGCGAAACCCAGGCCATGGAGCTATCGCCGAGGCCATGAAGCGCACGAGCCCGCCGGGCATCACTTTCGAGCTGTACAGCGGCACCTCGGCCGACCTCATGGACAACTTCGTGCGCGGCTTCTACGATTTCCTTCTGGAATGCGAGTTGCGCAGCCATGTGGACATGCACACCTTGCGCCTACCCCACACCGACACGTGGGGTCTCCTTGTCCGCCGCGACAACCCCTGGCAGCAAAGGCGGCCGTCATGCCCGAGGACCTGCTGGACCAGCCGCTCATCAGCTCGCGCCAAAGGCGTGAAGGTGGGCGTGCTCGGCCAATGGCTGGGGAGACTTGGCCGACAGATGGACGTGCGCGCCACCTACAACCTGCCACTGAACGCCAAGTTCCTCGTGCGGCAGGGCATCGGTAGCGCGTTCACCTATCGCGGCCTGTTCGAGGCCAACGAGCTGAGGACTTGGCTTTCGTACCGCTGTCCCCCACTTTGGAATCCTCCCAGGGCTCGTCTGGCGCAAAGACCCTCCCCACCCGCCAAGCCCAAGCTTTTTTGGATACGTTGAAGGGCCTCTGCGCCGAGCGCGTTTCGCAAATCCGCCGGCAGATGCCAGTTGAGGGCAGAAATGGCGCGACGCGCCTTCCCAACGCCGGCCATTTCAAGGTTGAACTGGCGGCCGGCTATCGTATCGTACACCTTGCGCCCTCCCTCGTCGAACGCCTTCAGCCTCCCCTCCCGGTACCAGCGGATCCACTCGGCGAGCTCGGCGGCGAACCGCTCGGCGGAGACCCCGCGCCAGTCCCTCCCGTGGAAGAACTCGACCTTGAGCCTGCCGAAGAACCCCTCGCAGGCGGCGTTGTCCGGCGAGTGCCCCTTGCGCGACATCGACCTCTCCACCCCGGCCTCCCCGCAGGCGCGGACCCAGTCGGGGGTGCGGTAGTGCCAGCCGCGGTCGCTGTGGAGCGTGAAGCCGCCCGCGGCGGCGGCCACGGCGCCGGCGAGCATCTCGGCCACGAGCGCCTTGGACGGCGAGGTGCCCACCGAGAAGGCGGCGACGTCGCCGTCGAACAGGTCGACGGCCGGCGAGAGGTACACCTTCCGCGGGTCGTCGGGCAGCCTGAACTCGGTGATGTCGGTGACCAGGACCTCGCCGGGGGCGGCGGCCGAGAAGTCGTGCAGGTCGCGGCCGGCGTCGACCAGCAGCAGGTTGGGCGCCGCCGCGCGGCCCTCCTCGCCGGCGTAGGAGCTGTAGCGGGCCGCCCGCGGGGCGCGGGCGCGCAGCCCCTCCTCGGCCATGATCCGGCGCACCACCTTCTCGGAGACCGCCACCGGCCGCGCCGGGTCGAGCCCGCCGCGCCGCGGGCCTGCTGCGGCGCGCCGGCGCCCCGCGCGAGAGCTCGGCGCGGACGCGGCGGTAGCCGTAGGCGCCCCCGGACGCCTCGAAGGCGGCCCGGACCAGGGGCCGCAGGGCGGCGTACGGGTCGGGCGCGGAGGCCGCCGCCAGGCGGTCGTAGAACGTGCTGCGCGGCAGGGACAGCGCCGCCAGCGCCGCCCGCAGCCCGAAGCGCCCCTGAGCCGGTCAGCCAGCGCCGCCCTCTCCGCCGCCGTCAGGGCGGACAGGTCGGCGCCTGGGTCTTTTTTAGTATGTCGATCGTCCCCTCGAGGACGGCGTTGCGCAGCTCCAGCTCCTCGCAGCGGGCCCTGAGCTCCTCGAGCTCCGAGGGCGCCTCGCGGGGCTCCGGCGCGCGGGCGGCGATGTCCGAGTCGGTCATGAGGGAGAGCGCCCCTTCCTCGCGGAGCCGCCGGCGCCAGCCGGAGACGGCAGCGGCGGTGACGCCGGCCTCGGCGGCGAGGTCGGCGGCCCGCTCCCCGGCCTCCAGCCGCGCGACGAGCTCCATCTTCCTGTCGAAGGGCAAGTATACGGCCTTCTTGCGGGGCGGCGGGGCGACGCCCGCCGCCTTCGCCCAATTTACAACGGCCGTGCGGCTGCAGCCGGCCAGCTCGGCCGCCTCGGTCAGGCTGAACCCCGCCGCGACGGCCTCCACGGCGAGC